>WNFJ01609516.1_pt1 | contig 41313 bp, 37 predicted proteins | sample 5400461 | NCBI WGS metagenome assembly WNFJ01 (sample SAMN13153349, study PRJNA577476) | soil metagenome | isolation source: 115 cm saprolite on Douglas fir-dominated hillslope | place: USA:California | collected 2013-09-17
ACGTGCTCGGTGCGGACCGGCCGATCGGGCGCGTAATGCTCGGTCGCGCCCGGCAAGACAAAAGTGTGAAGATCGTCCGACCCGGAATCATCTTCGCGGAGCGCTCTGATCATTCCCTCAGCTCACGCTGCTCGGACCAGCTCAACCTCGGTGATTTCGGGAGAAGGACCGACTCGCATTGGCGGACCCCAATAGCCCGTCCCGCGGCTCGTGTACACCCAGATTCCAAACAACTTGCGTAAGCCGCTGACTACCGGCTGTTGAAGCCGGACAAAGAACATGAACGGGAAAATCTGTCCGCCATGGGTGTGTCCGGACAACTGCAGGTCCACGTGATGAGTGGCTGCATCCGCCGCACTCCGAGGTTGGTGCGCCAGCAGAACTCGCGGAACTCCCAGGGGCGCTCCGGCGAAAGCCAGGTCTGGGCGCGACTGATGGGTGGGATGAAAGTACCCTCCGTGGAAATCGGTGATGCCCGCCACAACGAGCGCGTCGGTCCCTCGAGCAATCACCCGATGCTCATTGTGAAGCACGATGATACCCAAGCGCCGGAGCTCCGCTTCCCAAGCCGGTGCACCATGGTAGTACTCGTGGTTACCGGTGACGAAGAACACGCCCTCGGTCGCGCGCAGGTTGGCGAAACGCGCGACGCGGGAGCGCAGCTCGGCGACATCCCCATCGATCAGATCCCCCGTAATCGCCACCACGTCTGGCTTGAGGGCGTTTACCCGTTCGACGAGTCGATCCAGAGCAGCCTCTCTCGTGCTTTCGGTTACGTGAAGGTCGCTCAATTGGACGATTCGGAATCCCTCGAAGGCTGCTCCGAGGGTTGAGATTGGAAACCGGAGCCTCTCCAGCTTCGCGGGCCCGCTCGCAGTTCGGTAGCCCAGAGCAATGGCTGGACACACCAGAGCGAGCACCACAGCTGCCTGTGTCGACCCGGAAAGTGGAAGGAACATTCGAGCCACATCGGTTAGAACCACCGCAGTGAGCAACAGCCCGAAACTGCCAACCCAGAAGTTGGCGACCGCTCGCAGGCCTCGTGCGAGCGGACCGAGAAACAGGCGAGAGGCAAGGAATCCGAGGGGAACAGAGGCTAACAAAAGCCAGAGCGCGAGCCATGCTGCCCACCACTCGGCCCCATGAAGTCCGGCTCGGCCGATCAGGCGCGTGCCAACGTAGTAATGAAGACTTCCAATCAGAAGCAGCGCAATCGGCATCCGGCTTAGCACCCGCCTTACAAAGCGAGAGCGCGAAGCGGTTGTGGGTCGACGCGCGCGATGGCGGCGAACTGATTCGCTGTCGCTAGACTCGAGGCTCAAACTTGGATCGGAGGGTGGATTGTAGGACATGCAATCGTCTGAGATGTCAGTTGTGTAATCGCAACGTCCAATGATCGCATGGCGTTTGCTGCCACCCGCGAGACCTCAACCACGCCAGGGGACTATGTCATCCGCTAGCCGGGGTCGCCTGGGTCCTCTTTCACCTTGAGTTCATTCTCAGAAATACAGCGCAAGCGTACCCCGAACGTTCAGCGGTGGACCTGGAGTGAAGTGGATGTCCGTCACCGGTGCCGACTCTTGATAAGGCGGCAGGCGAAGCTGAGATTCATCCGCAAACTGCGCCTCCCGCCACTTCGCATCGAAGAGGTTTTCGATCACCAAGCCCACCTCCCAGAAACTGCGCCGATACCCCAAGAAGAGATCAATCAACGTGTAGCCCTGGGCAGTCAACGAGCGATCTCGCGTCGCCGGACGATCGCCGACGTGACGCAGGCCGATTCGGCCCCTCAGCCCATCGGGGTGAAGCAGGCTAATCCCAAGGGTCGCAGTTCGCGTCGGGGCCAGCGCCACAGCATTTCCATTGCCACGATCGTTCGTATAGTGCGCACGGGCGAGACTCAAATCGCCATCCGCCCAAAGCCAAGGGAAGATGGCGTAACGGACCTCGAGGTCAACGCCGTAACGCTGGGTTGGATCCGAGGGTATGGTCGAGGCGTTGTCTGCACTGAATACCTGCTCGGATTGCAAGTGCAGCTGCCACAGGGCCGCCGCGAGATCGAGCTTGTCGAATAGATGGAGCCGGGTGCCTATCTCGGAGCCCCACGCACGCGGCAACGCGCCCGAGCCCCGCGCTGCAATGACTCCTCGGGCATCGTTGGAGTGAAATCCACCTCCCCCATCGAGATAGATGTCCCACTGCGGCGTGGGTCGCAGGACAACCTGGAGCTTCGGGTTGACGATCGATCGTTGCACGACGCCTGTCGTCGGACCCTCCGGCGTGGCGGCTGAGGGCTTGAGATCGTCGACATTGAGCTCGAATAGATCCGCCCGAGCTCCGACCACCACCCGTATCCAGGGCGCAATCCGTAAATCCTCCTCGACGTAAGCGCCCACGCTGCTCTGTGAAATCTGCGCGTCACTGCATGGATTAGCGCCCTGGTCGAAGCACAATGGCAAACGGTCTCGCTTTGCAACGTGCCAAAGCTGCGCGTGGATATTGTCGTATCGCACTTGCGCTCCGAGCGTGGTGACCCATGTCATGCCGGCTAGCCGCCTGGCAGCTCGAAAGCGAGCGTTGATTCCGGTGTAGAAACGGCCATCGTCCTGTTCGATCTCGTCGAAGTTTTGAGGATCACGCAGTTGAAAGGTGAAGTCTGAAAACAACCGCAGCTGATAACGAACTGCGTAAGCGGTAAGTTGGACCAGATCCTGAGAGCCAGTCCTCTGCTCGAGGCTGGCTACGACCATCTGCCGCTGCGTTTGTCCGCCCTCAGTTGGGTCGATCGATCCAAACCGTGACAATCGACCGGCCTCAACGGCGCGCAACGGAATCTGTCCACTGGCGCTCCATCCCGAGCCGTAAGCCGATGCGAGAAAAGAAAACACCGTGCTGGCATTGAGAGCCAGCGTCTCTTTGCCAAAAACGTTGTAGCGCTGAAGACCCTCCGGCGAATCGAATGGACCCTGCGTTCCCGCGACTTCAGCCGCAAACCAAGGCAAACCCTCGTTGAAAGTTGGACTGGCAATTCCGAGTAGCCGATAGGTGCTGAAGCTTCCGTAGCTCGCTGAAATGAAGCTCTGCCCAAACGATCGACGAGTTCGGAGATTGATGGCTCCGGCGGTATCAAAGTCTCCATACTCGGCGAAGTAGGGACCTTTGGTGACATCGATCCGATCGATGATTTCCGGAATCAGGAAGTGAAGGTCCGCAAAGCCCTGGCCGTGCCCATGACTCGGCATGTTGATCGGAACCCCGTCGATGAAGAGTGCGACGTCGGTCCCGTGATCGGCGTCGAAACCCCGGAGAAACAGTTGGTCTGCTTTTCCTCCCCCCTGATGCTGGGCGATCACCAAGCCAGGAACGACGCGCAAGATGTCTTCGGGTGTAGCGGGCTGACGAAGGATCAGGTCGCGTTCGCGCACCGTCTCAGCCGACGCCGCCGAAGTCGGCGCCTCCGCCTCGACTCGAGTCTCGAGGAGGTGATGGTCGCCGCTGGGAGCTTTGAGGTCGCCGTTATCGGGCGGCTCCAATTGACCGTGGACCGCGGTACCGAGGAAGACGGCGCAAAATACCGAGCTTCGATGCGCCAGCTTACTGAATGTCATGAAAGACTTTGTCACAATAGGGTGGCAAGCTCAGTCCGGTTCTGTGGCCGAAAAAACTTCTCCCGCAGCAACAATGAAAGAGCTTCCTTCGGTACACACCAAAGCTGCAACATGTCGTCCCACTCGCCGAGCAGTGCGACGGCTCGCGCGCGAGGGTCCTCCTGGAAGAGGCGATTCAGCTCATTCACCAGGTCCGAGAGCGCGCTCACTTTCCACTCCCAGGTGCGACCACGGTACGTGATGATCAACTCTGGAACGACCGAATCCAGCGAGTCGAGCACGCGCACCTCACGTGCGGAGCCTTCGATCAGGGAGACCAGCGGGCCAATCAGCTCGTCCGGGCGGACATCCGCATCCACCGAGATAGCTCCAACCAGAGCCTCCGCCGCACAGAGCCGGAACAGCAGAGTGCCCTCGTCCCGAGTGATTAAGGCTTTCAGCCCGGGTTCAATCGCGCGGACCAAGTTCAGCTGCTGCAGCTTTGTGAGAGCGCGCTGGCCATCGTTAGTGGGGTGTCTGGAGGGCATTCGCGCAAGCACTTGAGACGGCGGCACTGCTGAACTGACAGGCGGCCAATCTCGCAAGAAATTGTGGCTCTTGTCCGGCCACGCAGGTTGGTGCGTTCAGTAGACAGTCCAGTTGCGCGGAGAGTGCGCGCTGATCGTTGTCGGAGCACCGCGACAACCCAGCACGGCAAGCCGACTTGCCGAACACGGACTGGGCGACAGCCGCACTGACGTTCGCACACCCCTGCGCCTTCATATTCAGGCTCGCAACGACCCCGTCGATTCGATCGCATAAGCCAACGCCGCCGCACCCGATGAGAAGCCAGACCCACGTCGCTGCGAACATCGCCAGTTTCGCGCGGCGCCCTCCCACCCTGGAGCGTGGCCGAAGCAACATACAGAAGGCCGAATCCTAGATCACGAAAGAATGGTCTACACGTTGAATCGAAAGTGGATGCAATCGCCGTCTTGGACGACATAATCCTTACCTTCAATCCGCAGAAGTCCTTTCTCGCGAACGAGGGCTTCGGAGCCAAAGGCCAGCAGATCGGTCCAACTCATTACCTCGGCCTTGATGAAACCCCGTTCAAAATCGGTGTGAATCGCGCCCGCGGCTTGCACCGCCCGCCAACCCCGGTGAATCGTCCAAGCGCGGCATTCGTCCTCGCCAATCGTGAAGAACGTCAGGAGGCCGAGCAAGTGGTAGCCAGTCCGAACCACCTTGTGGAGTCCTGNGAGAAACCCAGGGCGCTCAGCAGGCGGCAGCTGCTGGATTTCTGCCTCGATGCGGGCCGCCAGCACGACTGCCTCGGAATTCTCAGCGGCCGCCAGCTCGCGTACTACTCGCACTGCTGGATCATCCTGATTGCCCAGCTGCGACTCATCGATATTGGCCACGTAGAGCACCGGCTTTTCGGTGAGCAGAAATAGCTCGCGCAGCCGTAGGCGATCCTCAGCGGATAGTGTCATCGCTCGTACCGGCACGGCCTTGTCCAGTTCGCTGCGAACGCGGTCCAGGATTGCGAGTTCGAGCCGGGCTTCGTCCCCTGCCTTGCCGGCCGCTTTGGCGGCTTTCAAGGTGCGCTCCCTCCGCCTTTCGACGGTTTCGAGATCCTTGAGGCAAAGCTCGGTGTCGACCACCTCCTTATCACGCCTCGGATCGATCTGGCCCTCCACATGAACGACGTTGGGGTCCTCGAAGCAGCGCAGCACGTGTAGCAGCGCATCGACCTCCCGGATGTTCGCCAAGAATTGATTACCCAGCCCCTCCCCCTTGGAAGCTCCACGAACGAGCCCGGCGATGTCTACGAATTCGAGAGTAGTAGGGGTCTTCTTTTTCGGCTTAATCAGGTCCGCAATCCGATCCAGCCGGTCGTCGGGAACCGGAACGATCCCCACGTTGGGTTCGATCGTGCAGAAGGGGTAGTTCGCCGCTTCGGCGCCTGCGGCGGCCAAAGCATTGAACAAGGTGGACTTGCCCACGTTCGGCAGTCCAACAATACCAATCGAAAGACCCACACACCTCTATAAAGTTGGGCGGCCCCTGCCGTCAGCCTGGGGCAGCTGCTCGATAAACTCCTGGGCCAGTGCCCTCTGTTTGGCATCGTCAAGTCGCTCGTCGATCAACTTAGCGGCGATCTCGATCGCCAGATCCACTGCAACTGCCCTTACCTCAGCAATCGCTCGAGCCTTCTCTTCCTGAATGACTTTCTGAGCATCCGCTTTGAGTTGCTCTGCTTCCTGCCGGCTTTTGGCCATCAACTCTTCGCGGAAGCGCTCCACGTCCGCTTGGTTGCGACGCATCATCTCGGCGGCCACGTGCCGGGCCTCCGCAACTGCCGCCTTTTGCTCAGCCAATAGCCTTTCCGCTTCGGCGCGCTCGTGCTGGGCTGTCTCGATTGCCTTCTTGATCTGATTCTCGCGCTCAGCCACCAGATCCAGGATCGGCTTCCAGGCCTTCGCGCGCAGAACCAAAGCCACCAGAATGAATGTCACGAGGGTCCAAAAAATGAGGCCGGGTCGAACCTCGGTGAACCCGCTGGCCGCAAATATTAGGAAGCTGGTCATTTTCTACGCCTTGGTTCGATGTTTGAGGCAGAGATCGGTGCGGCGGAGCCCAGCCGCACCGACTCCATACTGCCCAAACTCACTTCACTGCAAGAATGATACAGACCACGATTGCAAACAGCGTCGCTCCTTCAATCAATGCCGCAGCAATAATCATTGTGGTTCGAATGTCACCCGTAGCGGCAGGTTGGCGGGCGGTCCCATCCATCGCCGCCCCCGCGAGTCGACCGATGCCGATTCCTGCGCCGCGAACCGCCAATCCAGCGCCGAATCCGGCGGAAAGAAACGCGAGAGCGAAATTAGTCATGACGAACTCGATTACCCCTTTCAAGACCCACTTCTCGGGGGGGTCGTTTGCTCCCATCGAACTACCTCTGGCGGCTGCTCGCTCGCCAGGTCTCCCGCAGTTGTGCGCGACGAAGCGCTCACGAGCCTACCACGTGGGCAACGGCGTGATCATGGCTCTCGCCGCCCTCGAGCGCATGGCCATGCTCGTCGTGATGGCGGGTCGCGACCGCCATGCCGATGAAAAGCGAGGAAAGCATGGTGAAGACGTAGGCCTGGACCAGGCCTACGAACATCTCCAAAAAATAGATACCCATCGCGAACAGCACGGACATTGGAGCGATCGCCACGGTTCCCAGAAGGAAGATCAGCGCAATGAGGAAAAAAATCACGATGTGCCCAGCCAGCATGTTCGCAAACAGTCGGACGGTCAGAGCAAACGGTTTGGTGAAAAGTCCCAGGATCTCGACAGGGATCATGATAACCCACAAGCTCCAGTGGACCCCTCCGGTAAGGTGCTTCAGGTAGCCACCGAGGCCGGCCGATCGAATTCCGGCCACTTGGGTCAGGATGAACGTGCACAGGGCTAGGCCGAGCGTGATCGCGAGGTTGGACGTCGCCGTGGACATCCAGGGAAACAGCCCGAGCAGGTTCATGAAGAGGATGAAAAAGAAAACGCTGAGCAGATAAGGCGTGTAACGCGGCCCCTCTTCCGGACCAATGTTCTTGATTGCAAGCTCGTCGCGAACAAACAAAACCGCCATTTCCCACAGGTTGGCGATGGTTCCGTGGGAAACCAGGTTCCGCTTGTCGCGATTCGAACCAAGCAAAACACCCAACAGCAGCAACGCTCCGGCCAGCCACATCATTACCGTGTGCTTGGTAATCGAGAGATCTAGACAACCCGCGGCGAGGGAGGCCTTCTTGTTCCGATCGGCCGGGCAGGCTCCTTCCTTGAGCGGAACTCGAATGACGGGAAGGTGAATGACAGGGTTCTTTCCTTGGCTCAGAGGAATTTCGAACTCCAACTCATTGGAGTCTGAGACGTGGTGGAAAATGTAATCGGCGACACTTTCCTCATGGTCTTCCTTTAGTTGGTCCGGACTTTCGGCGTTCGCTGCGTCCGAGGTAGGCCGGTGGGATTCGTCTTCGGAGAACGCCGACGCAGGAAAACCGACCACCGCCAGACTGAGCAGCAACCACTTAACCATTCGTACCTCGTAACGGATCCGGCCCACGCTTAGCCGCGCTGGAGACATAGCCGATTTCGAGCCACTGGAGCACGAAGTAAACGGCGAAGAACCCGAAGACAAACGCAACGCTATTCGCGCCGCTGAATGTGAGAAATGCAATCCCTAATGCCACCAGTACTAGACGAATTCCAAACATCACCCCAACCACCATCAGGGCGGTCTTGAGCGAGCGCCGCAATGCCCAGCGCTTCAGGAACAAGCTCAAGAAGCCCGATGCAGTTGCGGCCCCAATACCGATCCAAGCGGATTGCTGATCGATTGGAGTCTTGGCCAGCAGCGCTCCTCCGGCGAGAGCAACCAGCCCTATCGCAGCGATCATTCCGAAAAGCGCCCGGCCGCCGAGCACCAGACCGCTCATCGTTTTCTCATCCGCGACATCGCATGCAGGAAGCCATAAAAACCCACTGCGATGCCCACGGTCGACAGCGCGACCAGAATCCAAGGAGTCGTTCCCAGCCAGCGGTCCAGAAAATAGCCCCCCAACACACCAACCCCTGCGCCCCCGACCAGCTTCCAGACGGCGGAAAGGTAAGGCTCGGCGGCCTGCAATTGCTGCGCGGTCTTTCCCAGCCCCGGTGGCTCGCGATTCGGCACCCTGATCGGCCTCTCAAACGGGTCCGGGCTTAACACCAGCCAATGGTTTTTCTCAAATTATTGCGGCGTCGCGTGGCACGTTTCGTCGCTCGATCGGCTCGATCTGTGGGATCGGCGCTTCCTTGGGTAGGCGAACCGCAAACGTCGTCCCTTTATCCTTGGAAGAAGTCACTTCGATCGCGCCCCCATGAGCCAGGACGATCTGCTGAACGATGTACAAGCCTAGGCCAATGCTGTGGTCTGTTTTGTCGACTTTTCCCGGCACGCCCTTCACCGGTTTGAACAAATGCGGCAACAGTTCCGGGGGAATAGGCTCGCCCTGATTGTGTACCGAGATCAGGATCGATTCATTTTCGCCTCGTGTTTCTACTCGGATCGGTGCCTCCGGCGCGCCATACTTGAGCGCGTTTTGGGTCAGGTTCTCGATCATCTGCTGTACTCGATTGGGGTCGTAATTTCCGAGCCCATCTCCGGATTGAAAAAACTCAATTCGGCCCGCGGGCTGCCCGGCAGTAAGGTCCTCGATCAACTCTTTGGTCAGGAAGTGAATGTCGACGTGGCTGCGCCGGATTGGGATCCCACCGGCTCTGCGCGCCTGGGTGAAATCCAACAGATCTCGAATCAACTGATTTGCTCGTTCGGTCGCAGCGCGAATTCGCCCGGCCGATCTCTTCGAGCGGTCATCGATGCTGCTCGACCGCTCGATCGCGGCCGCTGCCATCGCAATGACGGAGAGCGGGTTGCGCAAGTCGTGGCTCACGATCCCGATCAGCTGCTGTTCGAAGTCGCTCCGCTTACGCTCCGCCTCGTAGAGCCTTGCGTTTTCGATCGCTAAAGCGGCGCGTGACGCCAGGTCTTCGGCCAACACCAAATCCGCTTCCTCATACGGGCTCGCTGGATCGGACCTCACCAGGGTGATCAGGCCGATCAGATTTTCGCGCGCCGAGAGGGGAGCGATGATACAAGACGCGATTCCCAGTTCCCTGAGAATGCTCAACTGCGCTGGATTTTGAGCAAACGCACCCAGGTGGGCCTCAGTCACTTCAGCCACCCGCACCGCTTTGCGGTGCCGGAGCACCGATGTGAATTCTGGTGAATTATCGAACGGCGGGGCGAAATGCTTCTGGTATTCGTCCGTGAGCGGCTGCTTCCGCGGATCTTGATGAACGATCGCGACGCGGCGCATCGACTTGTCTTCCTCGATCAGGGTCACCGTGCACCAATTGGCAATGGTTGGGACCGCAAGGTTGGCAATTTTCGCCAGCGTGGCGTGATAGTCGAGGGATTCGGAAAGGGCGGAGCTTGCTCGAGCGAGGAACGAGGAACGCTGCTCGGCGACCAGCGCCTCTTTGCGAGCGCGGTGCAGGTCCAGGCAGAAACGGGCCTTGGCCCTCAAGATATCGGGGTCGACCGGCTTTAACAGATAATCCACGGCGCCCGATCCGTAGCCCTTGCGAACGAGACCGTCTCCATCTGCGAGCGCAGTCAGGAACAAGATTGGAATGAACCGCGTTCGTTCCTCCTGTTTGAGTAACCGAGCAACCTCGAAGCCATCCACTTCCGGAAGCATCACGTCGAGAATTATGAACGCGATCTCGTCGTCAAGAACGCTCCGCAGTGCAGCTTGGCTCGAGGTCGCTCTAATGACCTGATGACCAAGCGGCTGTAGGACGGCCTCGAGCGCGATCAGGTCCTGGAGATGGTCATCGACCACCAAAATCTTGGCCGTCGAATTGAGAGACACGCGGTATCCCCCCGGAGAGGAGTGAGCCTCACATATCGCTTGTTTAGACCCCACGCAACGGAGGTGAATTCTCCGCTACGCTGCGCAAAGTTGTTGACAAATCCGATACATCTTCGGATCCGGGGCATCCGTTGGGTTCCCAGAGGATGTTCGGGGTGGGTCAGCAGCGTAGGGCGCGTAACCCGGTGCTCTGCCGAGTGTTTACTCCTCCGATGGCATCCAACACTACACGAGCCACGCATCGGCTGGTGATTACCGCTCTTGCCGTTTGCTTCGGTTGCGCCTCGAATCCGCGAATTCGAACCACCGGAAGCCCATCGGTACCGCCACGAGCGGTGGTTGCAATTCCAGCGAGCAACTGGGGCACGAAAAAACAAGCGGTCCACGTCCTGAACAGACTTGCATTTGGGCCTTCGCCAGAAGATCTCGCGAACATTCAGCGGCTCGGCGTTGAGACGTGGATAAATCAGCAACTTCACCCGATGCAGATTCCAGACGAATTGGTTGCCGATAAGCTGCGGGCCTTTCCAACCCTCGACAAGTCGATTGCCGAGCTTGAAGAAGAGTATGCCCCTCCCGAGGAGCGGGCCCGGATGCTCGGACTGACTCCTGGAAGCTTAGAGGCGAAACGGGCGATCGAAACGATTCCACGGGAAGAGCTGCCGCAGCAGATCCAGGTGGAACTGGTTGGCGCAAAGCTGGTACGGGCCACTCAGAGCCAACGACAACTTCAGGAAGTGTTGGTGGACTTCTGGTTCAACCACTTCAACGTCTCCGCCGATAAGGGCCTTGTGCGATGGATGGCGACCTCGTACGAGCGCGACGCGATTCGCCCTTTCATCTTCGGCTATTTTCGCACCCTGCTGGGAGCGACCGCCCATCACCCGGCGATGCTCTTCTACCTAGACAACTGGCTGAGCGTTCGAGAGGTCGATCCAACTCGAAAAAACCCGATCACCCCGGGGCCTGGATTGAATGAGAACTACGCGCGCGAGCTCTTGGAGCTTCATACCGTCGGAGTGAACGGCGGCTATACACAAAAAGATGTCCCCGAAACTGCCCGCTGTTTTACAGGATGGTCGATCGACCAACCCAATCGAAAAGCGACCTTCCTCTTCAAAGAGCGCGCCCACGATCCAGGCGCCAAGCAGCTGATGGGCCTTTCCGTTGCACCTGGCGGGGGAGCAAGCGATGGCGAGAAAGTGCTGGACTATCTCGCCATGCACCCGTCCACGGCTCGATTGATCGCGTCCAAACTTTGCCGCAAGTTCGTCTCGGACGATCCGCCAGTCCAACTGGTGAACCGGGTTTCCAAGGTTTTTGTTGAAACGGGAGGCTATCTGCCTGCGGTCTACGCTTCGATTTTCTCTTCCCCGGAATTTTGGTCGGAGCAGGCTTTCGAGGCGAAAACAAAGACTCCATTCGAGTTTGCAATTTCCGCAATTCGCGCTCTCGGCGGGCTAACGAACGGTGATTTTCAGCTGCACCAGCAACTCGATCGGTTGGGAGAACCGCTCTATCGAGCGCAGGCGCCAACGGGATATCTCGACAGGTCGGACGCGTGGGTGAACGCGGGGGCCTTGGTGAATCGGATCAACTTCGGGCTCGCGCTCGCGTCGAATCGGATTCACGGCACCACCACCGACGTACGGGGATATGCGTGGCGCCATGTCGGCAGGAATGATTTGAGTGACGTAGCCGAGTCACTGGCAGCGTTGATTCTCCACCACCCGCTAACTGCGAGTGCGCGCAAAACAATTTATCGTGCACTCGGAGAGCAAGAAGAGGAACGGCACGCAGACGGTGCTTCGCGCCCGATCGACGCTCCAATGGTTGCGGGCTTGCTGTTGGGCTCACCCGACTTTCAGAAGAGGTGACAATGCAATTTAGCCGTCGGTTTTTTCTGAAATCCTCCGGGTTGACGTTCGTCGGCCTGGGATTTGTGCCGCAATTCCTGGAGCGTGCATTGGCCCAATCGTCAAACGCGCGCGGCAAAATCTTGGTCGTGATTTTTCAGCGCGGCGCTGCCGACAGCCTCTCGATGGTGCCCCCTTTCGGCGATCCCCAGTACTATGCGGTGCGGCCAACCACCGCGTTGAGCCCGCCTGGCCGGGGCGCGGATTCGGCCATTCGACTGAACGACACTTTTGGCCTTCACCCCGCGCTCTCTGCGCTCCAGCGCTTTTGGGATAACGGAAACTTGGCGATCGTTCAGGGGGTAGGTTCACCAAAGTCGAGCCGCTCTCATTTCGACGCGCAGGACTTTGTTGAAGCAGGAATTCCTGGGCAACGAACGAACGACGGGTGGCTGAACCGCGCACTTTTGGCAAGCCCCGAACCCAACATCTCCGGCTTTCGGGCAGTAGCGATTCAGCCAAATCTGCCGCGATCGCTACTGGGTCCTGCGCCGGCCATGGCGATCAGCTCGCTTGCAAACTTTCGGCTCCAGACGGGACGGTTTTCCGGCCCGGCCGAAGAGGGTTTCGAGGCGATGTATGCAGCGGCGGTAGACACCTCGCTTCGGCAAAGCGGGGGGGAGGCATTCCGCGCACTGCGTGAGGTACAGACCGCTAAGCTCGAGCAGATGCCAGCGCGAAACGGTGCCCAATATCCCAACTCACCGCTCGGAAAGAGGCTCGCGGACCTCGCTCGGCTTATTCATGCGGATCTTGGCCTGGAAGTCGGGGCCACCGATTGCGACGGTTGGGATACCCACGTCAATCAGGGGAACGCACAAGGGCAGTTGGCCGGACGATTGAAGGACCTGGGCGATTCGATTGCAGCGTTTGCATGTGATCTCGGCGAAAAGATGGCAGACGTCTGTCTCGTGACAATGACCGAATTCGGACGAACGGTGCGCGAGAACGGAAACCGCGGCACCGATCATGGCACCGGATCGGCGATGTTTGTTCTAGGAGGCAACGTAAAGGGTAGGCAGATTTACGGCCGCTGGATGGAGCTGACGCCGTCGAATCTCTTCGAAGGCCGCGACCTCCCGGTGACGACCGATTATCGGACGGTGCTTGCGCAGGCGGTTCAAGCTCACTGGGCTGGATCTGCGATCGCTACCGCCGCTTGGCATCTTTAGCTGATCGGGGTTGACAGCAAGTCCCCGCGTGGCTACAAGCTAGTTGAAAACTGAATATCCGTGGTGATTTGCGGCGTATTGCTGCCACGTAAAAGAAGACGCTAAAAGGCCTCGTGTCCCGCGTGCTTTTTGCGCCGGGACTTTTTTGTTGCCCGGCGGCAAATTCTCGCGGGTTCCACGGGGCGAAGGAGTGCCCCGTGTCGACGAACGAATTGAGAGTCGGGTTAATTGGACTGGGAACCGTAGGATCGGCCTTCCTTGAAGTCCTACGCTCTCGAACCGATGCCATCCGCCATCGGACCGGAATTGATCTCAATGTTGTGTCAATCGCGGTGGCTCGTCCGCACATTCCGCGACCCCTGGCGGGCGACGTTCCGGTGCACGGCAGCGGCGCGGCGATCGCGCTGGATCCGGACATACCCCTGGTGGTCGAGGCCAGCGGTGCGCAGGAAGCCAGCCAGTGGATAGCAAGTGTGCTTTCCCGCGGCGGCGTCGTGATCACCGCGAACAAGCAGGCCTTGGTGAAGAATCCGCTGTTGCTCCAAGCTCTCGCCGACCATCACCCAAATCTCCATTGCGAGGCCGCCGTAGCCGGTGCTTTGCCGATCATTCGTACGCTCCGAGATTCGCTCAGCTGCGACCGCGTTCAGCTGTTGAGGGGAATCCTGAATGGAACAACCAATTTTCTCCTCTCCAGCCTGGAGCGCACAGGGTCGTTCGACGAGGTGCTTCGACAGGCGCAACTTGCTGGCTACGCGGAAGCAGATCCCACCGCGGATCTCAGCGGCGCGGACGCTGCCGCCAAGCTGGCGATCTTGACGACGATCGCTTGGCGTGAGCCGGTTCCAATCTCCTGCATTGAAGTGCAGGGCATTGACTCGACCGTGACGCAGCAGGTGAAAGAGGCCTGTGCGGCAGGGCGACGGGTGCGATTGGTCGCGAAGGCGTGGCGCAACGGCCACATCGCGGCGTCCGTGAGACTGGAAGCCTTGCCGCAACACGATCCATTGGCTAGCGCAACCGGAGTAGAAAACATCGTCCAGCTGGAAACGGAGCTGGCCGGCAAGCTCAGCTGGCGCGGGTTGGGAGCCGGAGGAGTTCCCACCGCATCCGCTTTGCTCTCCGATGTGCTGGCGGCAGTCCAGACCTTCACCCGCCCTGTTCGGAGGAACGCTCATGCCTAGCGACACGCCGTCTCTCGGAGTTCTTCCGCTTGTCTGTCGTCTGTGCGGCGAAAAGCGTAGTCCGGCTGCAACTGCGATTTGCAGCAACTGCCTGGGTCCACTGGAGGCCGATTATGAGGGGACGAACCAACGACCGACGCGAGCGACGATTGAGGCGAGGCCGCGATCGCTATGGCGATACCGCGAGTTCCTACCGATCCTGGGTGATCCCCTTGTTTCCCTCGATACCGGATTCACTCCGTTGTTCGAGTCGCCACGGCTCGCCAAAACCTTGAGCGTCAAGCGGCTTTGGGTAAAGAACGACGCGGTTTCGCATCCCTCTCTCTCGTTCAAAGACCGAGTGGTCGCAACGGCGCTCAATGCTGCCGTCGCGCTCGGAATCCGCACCGTTGGCTGTGCATCAACCGGGAACCTGGCGAATGCAGTGGCCGCCCAGGCGGCGCGAGCAGGTCTCGAATCCTGGATCTTCATCCCGCATGATCTGGAACTCGGCAAAATCGTCGGGACATCCGTTTACTCCCCGCGGTTGGTCCGGGTTCAAGGCACGTACGATGACGTAAACCGCCTCTGCGTGCAGCTGGCCGACGAGTACAACTGGGGATTGGTGAACGTAAACCTGCGCTCTTATTACGGCGAGGGTTCCAAGACGATGGCTCACGAGATCGCCGAGCAGTTGGGTTGGCGTCTTCCTACCGCCGTCCTAGCTCCCATGGCTGGTGGCTCTCTAATCACTAAGCTCAAGAAGGGCTTCGAGGAGTTCCTTCGAGCCGGCTTGGTAGAAGGCGAAGTGCCGAGGCTCTACGGCGCACAGGCGCAAGGATGTTCACCGATCGTTGATCTGCTGGAGAGAGGCGACGATGAGATCCAGCCAGTCGTGCCGAAAACGATTGCCCGCTCAATTGCGATCGGCAATCCCGCAGATGGTCTCTTCGCAGCAGCCGCTATTCGTGAGACAGGCGGTTGGGCAGTGGGGGTTACGGACGCGGAACTGGTGGCGGGGATCAAGCTGCTCGCTCAAAGCACTGGTGTTTTCACCGAGACTGCTGGCGGAGTAACGCTGGCCGCAGCAGCCTCACTCGCACGGGCCGGCCGGCTCGGACCGGATGATGAGGTTGTGCTGTGTATTACCGGCAACGGACTGAAGACGGTCGAGGCATTGGATGGAGCGCTCACAAATTCACCGCTGATAGCGGCCCGTTTGAGAGAAGTGTCCCCGCTGGTTGCGCAAGCCCAACAAACCGTGACCGCCACCGCATGACCTCTTAGCCAACGCTTCTAGCATTCGTTCTGCTACACCTGCGCTGAGGAACATCGCGCCTTCCACAGGCATAGGAGGTTCTTAAATGCCACGCGTCTCTCGTCGAGCATTCCTTGCTTCGATGGCGGCTGGTGCCGCAGGGTTGCACCGGGCGCGGAAAGCTGAAGCCAGTAATCAAGCAGATGCCCCGCCGAAGGCGGGCTCGAACCTGCCGGTCGCGGTTGCGAGCGCAAACGGGTTACGCGCCGTTGCTCGAGCGGTTGAGCGGATGCGTGCTGGAGCAGACCCATTGGACGCGGCAATCGAGGGAGTCAACATCATCGAGGATGATCCGAACGATATGAGCGTCGGATATGGAGGCGTTCCCAACGAGGAGGGAGTGGTTCAACTTGATGCCTGCGTGATGCACGGTCCGACAGCCAAGGCTGGCGCCGTTGCTGCACTGGAGGGGGTAAAGAATCCGACCAAGGTAGCCAAGCTGATCATGGAGACTACGGACCACGTATTGTTGGTCGGGCCTGGAGCCCGTCGTTTTGCGGACGTCAATGGATTTCCCCATGAGAATCTGCTGACCGAAAAGGCGCGAAAAGTTTGGCTGTACTGGAGACAAAATCTTTCGCCGCTCGATAAGTGGTTGGAACCAGATCCGGACAAACTGGATCCCGATGTCCGCAGTTTCATCAAGGAGTACGGCTCGGATATGTTTCGCGATCCGCGCAGCCATGGCACGGTTCACGTGTCCGCGGTCAATGGCAAAGGCGACCTGGGGGGCTGCACCTCCACCAGCGGATTGTTCTTCAAAATGCCTGGACGCGTCGGAGACTCGCCCTTGATTGGCGCGGGCTGCTTCACCGACAACGCTGTTGGCAGCGCGGGGTCAACTGGACGAGGCGAAGCAAACATTCTCGTCGCGGGCGGACACACCGTCGTGGAAATGATGCGACAGGGAAAACAGCCGAGGGAAGCATGCATGGAGGCTTTGCGGCGAATTGCTGCGACCACGCGTGAGCCCCGCTTGCTCGACCGCAAGGGACGTCCGAATTTTCCAATCAGATTCTATGCGGTGAACAAGCGCGGTGAGTACGGGTCAGCCTCGATGTGGTCTTCGAGCGGTCCCGGAAAGGTTGCAAAGTTTGCGGTCGCCGACCACAAGGGCGCGAGGCTGGAGGACTGCGCGGCGCTCTTTGAGGGTACCCCCGGCGCATGACGAAGAATTTTCGTTTCGTTTACCCGCTCGACTGGGAACTGCGATAAGCTGCCTCCGCTTCGAAACACCAGGGGGGATTCCAATGAGAAAATTGTGTCTGATCGTCGCGTCCCTTATCTCACTCGCGCTTTCTGGCAGTGCATTCGCTGATCCGGTCGACAACCCAGGGCCGTTTAACCTCTTCTTCGACGCGGGAAGCCTGACCATCGGAACGCTTGCCCCATTTGTCATCACTTCATTAAGCGTGGGCCCCGGAGTGATTTCGGACACCAGCGGCTCGCTCTCGGTCCCGGCGGGCAATATTGTGCTGCCCGACAGCGTTATCCCGGCGCCGATCATCGGGGACGTAACTGTCCACTTCGAGCCGCTCCAGGACGCCACGGGGACCCTCAATGCCCTCACCGGCGACATGACCTCAACGCTCGCGTTCCGTGTGCACTTGATCAATCCGTTCCTACCTACGGAGTGCGGTGTTTCTCCCGATCCGCTCAACCTCACTTCGGGGACTGACGGCGCACTCACTGGCATCCCCTATAGCTCGGACGATGGCACCGTGACCTTGGTCAACAACTCCTTCGGGGTGCCTCGCTCCACCGGTTGTGGCCTCTTTGCCGGAGCAATCGACAACGCCATCGGGTTGCCGTCTCCTCCCGGCAATAATTCTCTCGATCAGCTCCACGGTACTTTCGATACCATTTTTGTTGGAAGCTGAGGTCCAGGTCCGCCGGAGAGACCTTCAGCCGAGATCTCGGACGTCGACGTAATCAATTCGTTCAGCGAATCCGACCCACTGCTCATTGGCACGCTGCCTGCTTTGGAAGTGGAGGGTACTTGGCCCATCGCAGAACGGGCGTCGAGGAGGTCTCAGGTGGATCGACACAGGATTGGTTTGGCTATCGTTGCGCTGAGCGTTCTGCTGGTTGCAATACCGGCTGAAGCCGGCAGCAAAAAAGCGAAGTCGAAAACCAGCGAGGTGGTGAAGACCGCTCAACCGTTTTCAGGAGGAAGCAAGCCTAAAGCCACACCGCGCACTCGGGGAACGCGAAAGGCAGGCACACCTAGATCCTCCAAACTCAGCCTTCCAGCGGGACTGCGCCCCCGCGTCTCGATCGGAGCTGGAAACGCAAGGCTCACTCTGGGCACCGGTAGTAACGGAGGTTCTGGCCGCTATAGGCACAGGCGCTATTGATGGTCTTCGTTCTCAGTTACGGATTGGGCCTGCTGAACCAGGCATCCAAAAGCGGTGGATCGACCGTGCCAATCCTGCTGCGAATCCGCTCGCCCGAAGGTGCGTAGAGAAAGCTCGCGGGAAGGGATCCGGTCCATTTCGTGTCGGTTTGCCGGATCATCGCGTCGAGATCGCCGATTGCAATCAGAACCGCGTCGAAGCGTGCTCCCCGCTGATCCAGTTCCTTTCGAACCAGGCTCAGATTGTCGGGGTCGTCCGCGGAAATGCTGATGAAGTGAATCCCGCGTGATCGCCAGGCCTGGGCGGCGCGAACAATCACGGGAAGCTCTTCCTTGCAGGGCTCACACCAGGTCGCCCAGAAGTTCACGAAGAGAAGATGACCTCGATGACGCGCCCGTTCTGCGGCAAACTGCTGGGCATCCACCAGCCGGATTTGCTGTGTGGCAGGAAGCTCTGAAGCCGGACTCTTGCGAGCAGCGCAAGAGACCAACGCCAGAATGCAAAGACCTAGGGACGCTTGATGGAGCAACCGAATGCCCTGGTGTCCGCTTTCTGCACCGGTTTGCCGCTCAGTACGGCATCCAGGGCGGGCGCAATCTCATCGAGGTTGCCGTGATAGGCGAGCACTCCCGCGCTGCTAATCACGTACGCCTCGGGCGTGTGCGAGGCACCGAAGTATGTCGCCAGTGAGCCTTCTTTCCCATCCATCAACACCGGGTATGGGACTGAACGCTCGCCGCGGGTCTGTTGTACCTCGTCGGCCGGCTCGTTGTAGTTGGAATCAATCGCCACAAAGGTGACTCCCTTGGGCGTGTAGTCAGTCGCCAATCTTTTGAGGGTCGGTTCGTATTTTTTGCTGACCGGACAGCGGGTGGACCAGAAGTCAATCACTACCGCCTTTGAGCTCTTCAACAGGTCCGAAAGTTTCATCGGTTTTCCGGACGAATCATTCCGCTCGAATTCTCTGACTTGCGCGCCGATCTTCGCGGCATCTCCTTGGGCAGACGCGGAAGCGGCTACCGCTGATCCGAGAACAGCAATCAGGGAGAGGACCATCCGCAATCGAGAGTTGTTGGTGGCAAACTTCGTTGAAATCACGAGCACCTCCAGGGTCTTGGTGTGCGCGACCTATATCGTTCGCCCTCGTCAGGTGCCAGCCTAACCACCGGCCTCAAGCAGGCTTTAACCGAGCGAAAGTCAGATCGTCAGCCGGCACTGGAAGCAAGAGCGTGGCCTCAAGTAGAGTCCGCCTTCGTGTTTTTAGCCGCGATTGGGATCAGCTTCGAAGGGAGCGGGTAGCTCATGCGCAACCCCGCACGCGCTGGATCCGAGGCGGGACTCCCGGCAGGAACCGAGAGCTCACTGCTCGGCCGTACGCTCGGCGAATTCCTGGTTCGCGAGAAGCTGGGTCAGGGCGGCGCGGGCCTGGTCTTTCGGGCGGAGCAGCCATTGCTGGCGAGAGAGGCGGTCATCAAGGTCCTCCACGCGTCGACCCGGCCGAACGACGATATGGTTCACCGCTTTCTGCGCGAGGCGCGGCTCGCATCGCGTCTCGACCATCCGTATGCAGCGCATATCTACGCCTTCGGCGCTGAACCGGATGGACTGTTGTGGATTGCAATGGAGTTCGTTCACGGAACCCCTCTGGACAAGCTTTTGAAAGCACACGGGCCTCTGCCGCTTGCACGATTTGTCCCGCTGTTTGATCGGATCTGCGAAGTGGTTCAGACCGCCCATGATCAAGGCATCATCCACCGCGATCTCAAACCGGCAAACGTGATGGTGCTCTCGCGTGCGGGGCGTTTGCTGCCCAAGCTTCTGGATTTTGGAATTGCAAAGGTACTCGAGGACGTGGCGGAGTTCGATGACTCGACGGCGCGAGAAGTCCTTGGGCGCACCGAGGGCATCGTTGCCCTGGACGACCGAGTCGTGCGGGCCGGCCTCACCCAGCGTGGGCTCTACATCGGCACCCCGCACTATATGGCCCCTGAGCAATGGGTGAACGCTGCGGCGGTGGACAATAGAACGGACATCTACGCGTTGGCGGTACTCAGCTTCGAAGCATTGACAGGTCGACGCCCCTTCGAGGGCACGACACCCTTAGAACTCGCTCGCGAGCACGCGAGCACGCCGGTTCCCGAGCTTGGAGGGGAGCTGCCCGAAAGCCTCCACTCAGTGCTGTCCCGGGCCCTGGCCAAGCGCGGCAAGGACCGCTTTGCGAACGTTCTGGAATTTGCAGGTGCCTTCCGCAGCGCGGCGGGATTGGGCGAGGAACCGGGCCAACTGCCTCAAGTGGATGATGCGATTCGAGAAAGGACAATCGCCGAAGCACCGCAGCCCATCGCGGAGGCACTGACGGCGCTGGAAGCCAGTCGATCGCTGGCCAGCGCAATCGAGTCCGCGTGCATTACCTCGGCATTCTTGCGCTGGCGAGCCGCAGCCGCATCGGTTCCGGCAGCAGTGGCGATAGTGCAACCGTCGTGGATTTGCTGCGCAAGCTTCGGCAACAATCCTTAGACGAACCGGAGTGGATTGTCCTCGCTCGCGAGCTGTGCCGCCCCTTTGTTCGCTGCCGCGAGGCCTATCCGATTCCTGAGTTGGTCTCCTTCTTCTTCGAGCGGGATGGCGGGAGGGAGACACATTGGGCGAAAGAATTGGAAAGCTACTCGCGGCCAGAGACGGGCTCTGCTCGATTGCCCGACGCACAAAAACGGGAGCTTTTGAGCCAGCGCGTGGCTCGGCTCACGCAACTGCTGCGGGCGGTCAATTTCATCTTCGACTATCCACTCATTCTCTCGCGAGAGGAGCAGGGGGAGTCCTGGGTAGGAATTCGACGCAGCCACCGACCCACGCATCGCCTTCTGGGCGTCTTCCCCGAGAACAACCTTGTCCTGATCGATCTCGAGGGAAACCCGGTCTTGTCACTCTGGCCCCTGATGCAAGCCTTGGTCCCAACGCCCGGGGCACCACCCGAGCTGTTCATGCTCGAGGGACACGGACGCCATGGCGCGAAGTTGGTGTCCTTGCCACTCGGCTTCGAGCGACAGGATGAAAACCTCTGGGATTGGTTTTCAGACCACATTGCTGGGCGACCGGATGCCGAGGTTTCTGCAGAGAGTTTAGAAGCCGCTCCCTATCTTGGACTCGCAGCGTTTACCCCCAGCGACGCGAAGAATTTTTTTGGACGTGAGAAGCAGGCCGAGGCGTTCGCGAACCGACTGCGAATTCAGCACCTTTTGGGAGTTGTCGGTCCCTCTGGATCGGGAAAGAGTTCGTTCATCCAGGCAGGTGTCATCCCGCTCTTGCCGAGTGATTGGCGGGCGGTGACCATGCGCCCCGGAGCAACCCCGCTATCCGCATTGGCCGCACGCCTTGCACATGAAGGCAGACCAATCGAAATCGCACGCGAAGGCTGGCGGAAGCAGGAGTTGCTTGGCAATCACCTACGGGCCTGGGCACGGGAGCGAGGTGCTCCGATCTTACTGGTCGTTGATCAGTTCGAAGAACTGCTGACCCTCTGCCAAGACGCAGACGAACGGTCCCTGTTTGCCCAAGCACTGGCCGAAGCGGCTCGAGCCTCGGAAGACGTGCGGGTGGTGCTTACTCTGCGGGATGACTTTCTGATCCGCGCCCAGCAGCTTCCAGCGTTGCGAGAGGCACTGGGGGTTGGGCTACAGCTATTGGGCACACCAGCGCCCGAGGATCTGATTCGGATCGTCACCTGCCCGGCGCAGCGAGCTGGATACGACTTCGACGACCCCGACCTTCCGGCAAGGATGGTCAAAGAAGTTGCGGATCAGCCCGGAGCGCTCGCGCTCCTTTCATTTACCGCGAGCAGGCTTTGGGAGTTGCGCGATCGGCACTTTCATCGCCTGGGCCGACGGGCCTACGAGTCGTTGGGCGGCGTGGGAGGTGCTTTGGCGCAACACGCTGAAGCCACGCTTGCCGCAATGTCCTCAGCGGAGCAGGAACTGGTGCGGGAGGCATTTCGCCATCTGATCACTGCGGAGAGAACTCGCGCGGTGCTGAGTCGCAAAGAGATAAGCCAAGTCCTGGGAGGAGGCCCAGCGGCAGAACGCGCGCTCGAACGATTGATTCAAGCTCGCCTGCTCACCGCGGCGGAGGCAGAGGTGGGAGAAGATCGGATCGAAGTGATCCATGAGGCCCTTCTGAGCTCCTGGCCCAGGCTGGTTCGCTGGCAGCAGGAGGACGCCGAGAGCGCACGGATGCGACATCAGGTACGCGCGGCGGCCCGTCAGTGGGAAGACCGCGGTCGCGGCAAAGGGCTCCTTTGGCGCAAAGAGGCGCTGATGGAATACCGAGTCTGGCGGTCTCGCTATTCGGGCCGATTGACCGATTCGGAAGAGGCATTTGCAGCGGCGAGCCTGCGCGAAGAGACCCGTGGCCGGCGCACCCGACGCCTCTTACTCGTCGGTGCTTTTTTCATGCTGGCTATCGGCCTTGTGGCAGTGATTCGCGCCAATCGAATTGCCCGTAACCGCTTGCTCGCAAGTTACGAGGAACAAGGAAGACAGTTGCTCCTCGCCGGCGATCCGTTACGAGGGATCGTCTATCTCGAGCAAGCGTTTCGGGAGGGAGCGGACAGCCCTGCACTGCGTTTTCTCCTTTCGAGAGCCACCCGCGCACTCGACGCTCAGGTGGCGTCTTTGCGGCACGCGGATCAGGTCGTAGACGCCCACTTCAGCCCGGATGGAACCCGCGTTGTCACCGCCAGTTTGGACAAGACGGCCAAGCTATGGGACAGCAACAAAGGAAAACCACTCGCGACCCTGGTTGGCCACAAGGAGGCCGTCCATTCCGCTCGCTTCAGTCCCGATGGATTCCGAATCGTCACTTCCAGCTCGGATGGAACAGCGAAAATATGGGATGGGGTGCGAGGAGAGTTACTCGCGACGCTCGACGCGGGTTCCCCGATCCAAGCGCCCACACTCGCCGAATTCAGCCCGAACGGACGACTGATCGTCACGGCGATCGGCCCCACCGCCAAGGTATGGGACGCGAATGACTTTTTACTGTTGGCCACCTTGGAAGGACACCGGCAGCGCATCAAGGCATTCAAGATTGATCCTCGCACAAGTGATATCTTCACTTACGGTCAGGACGGAGTGCTCAGCCGATGGAGCGATAACGGCAAGCTTCTCTTTTCCGTTCCTGCTCATCAGCCCGACAGCTACAACCAGTACTTGAGACCACTCGCGCTCGCATCAGACGGGGAAACTATTCTCACCGCAAGCGGCGACAAAACGGCCAAGGTTTGGCAGGCCAAAACAGGAAGGCTGCTGCTATCCGTCGACTCAGGAGATGGTTTCGTCTTTTCCACTGCGATCAGTCCAGATGGACAGCAGTTCGTAACCTCGAACGACGGACCCGTCGTACGAATATGGAGCACCAAGACCGGAGCAATAAGGCGACTGCTCCACGGCCATTCAGCCGCTGTTTGGTTTGTATCCTTTAGCCCAGACGGGACCTATCTTATTACTTCGAGCAGCGACGGCACCGCAAGACTTTGGGGCGCGTGGGGAGCACCTCTATTGGCAATGGTCGGCCACGTTAACACCGTGGTGTCAGCAGAGCCGTCACCTGACGGAAATCGCGTCGTTACTGCGAGCCTCGATGGTACCGCCAAAATTTGGGACAAACGCCAAAGCCCTCTTTTGTTTGATAGTGCGTACGAGAGTCCAACGCTCAGTCAGCACTTTCGATACGCTGGGCTCAGCCAAGACAGCAGGCACGTCCTCACCGTCACAAATACGGGCACAGTTAAGCTTCGCGAACTGAGTGCGCAGCGGCCGGTTTATCAATTCGAAATTCCAGAGAGGTGCTGTACCTCCGTGGAATGGAGCCAAGACGGAACTCAGCTTGCGGTCGCCCGCGAGCAGACGGCCGCCGTGTTAGAGCTGCCCAGCGGCAAAATCAGATTCATTGCTGAAAATCCCACCCGAATTTCGGCAATGCGCTTCAGCCCTGACGGTGCCCAGCTCGCGATTGCATCGACCACTTCATGCGCACGGATCTGGGATACTAAAACTGGAACATTGGTCCGTGTGCTAAATAGCAGCTGCGGAGAAACACTTGCCCTGGCCTTTAGTTCGGACGGCCGCCATCTCTTAACCGGTGGAGATAGCAAACGGCTTTCACTCTGGGACTTGGACAACGGCAGCCAAAAACTCGAAATTGTCGATTTCAGGGGAAGCATTCGCTCCGCAGCATTCTCTCCTCGTAACACGAGTTTTGTCACCGCAAGCCGCGACAAGCGTGTAGTCATTTGGGATGCCGAGAGCGGCGCTCCCCTAGTGAACTTCCGGGAGGCAGATTCGGCAAATGTGAATACGGCCGAATTCAATCAGAAAGGGAATCTGGTGCTGACTTCTGACGTCTCTGGCTCCGCTGCAGTTTGGGATTCCGCGACCGGGCGACTTCTGGCTCGTTATTCTCGGGGAACAGTCCCGTTGGTCCGAGCGCACTTCAGTCGCGACGGCGCGCAAGCATTAAGCTCGAGTCCAGGTGAAGTGATGATCTGGGATACAGCATCTGATTTGCGAACGGTTGAGCAAGTATCAGCATACGTCCGCTGCCAAGTGCCTTTTCGGCTCGAGTCGGAAAATCTCATACAGACAGAGATCGATTCGGCGAATTGCGGGCACTAATTCGCTGCGGGTGCCAGCGAAACCGCACCTTCTCCCACTACGCAAAAAGTAGTGCCTAGGTGCGCGGGATGGTGCGCTTAAGGTGCGCCAGCGTTCCTACACAATCACGCAGCTCATTGATTCTTCTACACCGAACTTCCGGCACCCTCATTGCACCATATGTGCCCGGGCAGTCATGCGCAACCAACTGGGCTACGTCGCCAATTGACAAAGAGCAGGACGATGAAGTTCACGAAAAAGAAATTAAAGTTTTCGAAAGAGATGCTGAGGACACTCAATTCCCTGCAAATGACCCAGGTGTACAGTGGCCTCGTGAGTGCGAACACTGTTATCAGTGTTCCAGCTATGCCCGGTTCTATTGATACCTGCGATCTTAATCTTGTCTAGTAACCGGCCGTACCAAGCCTAAGATCCATCCTCTTATTTCACCTTAACGCTAGATTCCGGCGTGCTCTCTTACGTATCTCGCACTGCCTTTTCGGCGCTTTGAGTAGGCGTTCCATTACGGCCTACAGTTGGCGCAGCAGGCGACCCTAACTGAGCTGACGAGCGCGCTTACTGCGCAATTCGCTGAGCAGACATTCCCCGCAATCGCCTGAAATTCTGGGCGGTTTGGCTAGGCATTTGGGTTGCAGAAGAGATATCCCATGAGAACTCGAAAACTCAGACTCCTTAAAGATGTATTGAAGATCCTCACGCCGGCTGAGCTGGGGGGCGTCGTTGGCGGCACCGCCACATCACCTCAAGCGACGTGCGGCCAGCCCGGCAGTATCATGACCTGCGACACCTCGAAGTAAATCGCGAGCTCAGCGTCTCAGTTGACGGCTGACTTGGCCGTCCTCCGCGCGGACGATATCGAACGCCGCCCGAGCCGCTTCCGACGTTCGTGCAACCTCCACGGGCCCATGCGCTAGCGAGACGAATGAGGCCTCGAACTGAGAGGGGGGCAAGTACACACCTCGATCCAACATCGCGTGGAAAAATCGCGCGAACTTCGAGGTGTCTGACTTCTTCGCGGATCCGTAGTCCTGCACCGGCTGTGCGGTAAAGAACACGGTCCACATGCTTCCCACTCGGTTGAGTATCACTGGCACGCCCGCAGCTTTGGCAGCAGCGGAGATCCCTTCCGTAGTCGCACTCGAGACCTTCTCGAGCCTTTCGAAAACACCTGGACGAGCGAGTTCCTTGAGGCAGGCAACGCCCGCGGCGACAGCAAGGGGATTTCCCGAGAGTGTTCCCGCCTGGTAGACCGGGCCCTCGGGCGCAATTTTCGACATCAAATCTTTCCGTCCGCCAAACGCACCCACTGGCAGCCCACCGCCGATCACCTTGCCGAAGGTGGTGAGGTCAGGATGGAGCTGATACAGCTCCTGCGCGCCTCCCCGCGCCAACCGAAAGCCAGTCATCACTTCGTCACAGATGAGCAGGGCTCCATGCTTGCTGCACAGTGCGGCGAGCCCGTGCAGAAACTCGCGTCGGGGAATCAGAACGCCCATGTTGCCGACGACGGGCTCGACGATCGCGCAGGCCAATTGTTCGCCGTGGTTCGCAAAAATCTGCTCCGTTGCGGCCAAATCATTGAATGGCGCAGTTAGCGTGAGCTCGGCGACACACTTCGGAACTCCAGGAGAGTCCGGCAGTCCGAGCGTCGCTACGCCGGAGCCGGCCTGGACTAAGAACGAGTCCACCGCACCGTGATAACAGCCTTCAAATTTGAGAATATGCTCTCGTCCGGTGGCGCCGCGCGCCAAACGAACTGCGGCTGAGGTGGCCTCGGATCCACTGGACACCAGGCGCACCTTTTCAACGCTCGGTACCGACGCGCAGATCAGCTCCGCCAGCTCGATCTCCGCTGCATGGGGCGCGCCATAGGAAGTCCCGCGGCGAACCGCCTGGGTAACTGCGTCGACCACAGTTGGGTGCGCATGCCCAAGCAGAAGCGCCCCCCAGGAGCCGACGTAGTCAATGTACGTGTTCCCATCAACGTCCGTTAGATAAGCCCCTTCGCCCCACTGAAAAAAGACGGGATTGCCCCCGACTCCCTTGAAGGCACGAACGGGCGAATTCACGCCTCCGGGTAAGAGCTGTCGGGCCTTCTCGAACAGTTCTCGGCTGCGGGCGTGATTCATTTTTTCAATCACTCGGGGATTCCCCGATCGGTTCCGGGCGCGACTCCAGAACACTCTGAGAGGAAGGAGTCCTTCGCTGAGCTGAGGCCCGAGTTCTTTGCCGATCGAACGCCGAGAGATGGTCGCCGATCCGAAGGGGGGTCATGTTCTCAATTCGCTTACGGGCGCGCAGGATAGCTGATTGCACCACCGCCGGATCTGGATGGCGTCTGAGGGCTTCCACCCAACACTCGATCGCCTTTTCTGGTTCACCCATTTCGTCATGCAGCTTGCCCAATTCAAATAGCGCGTGAGGCTGGAGCTCGGAGTCGGGAAACCTCTCGATCAAAGTCTCGAGTACTCGCGTCGCATCAGCGCGTTTGTTGTCCATCATCGACAGGGCCTGCGCTTTGAGCAACAAAGCGTCATCCGCAAAGGCGGAGTTCCCGTGCCGCTCCACCACCCGATCCGCCTCAAGAACGCATTGCGGATAATTGGCCAGCTGAAAATACATCTTCGCTATCCGGTAGCTCAGCTCCGAGCTTTGAGCCGCATGATGGGCAACTGCAGCATTTAGCTCACCGATTGCGCCGCGCAGGTCGTGATAATGGTTCTTGAGGATGTCGGCGAGGTAGATATGCCCTTCGATGCTCTCCGGCGCTTCTGGACAGACTTGAAGAAGCTCGCGATAGGCCTCGACTGCCCGCGGGATGTCGCGCAACTCGAGGTAGTAGATGTCCGCGGCTCCTCGAAGGGCGCGAGCACGCACCGCCTGCGCTCCGGTCGTATCGAGCCGATCCACGGCATCCAAAGCAAGACGGTATTCGCGTAGAGCCCGTTGTGGATCCTTGCGGTAGGCGGCTTCATGCGCCCGCTGCAGATATTCATCGGCCGACTTGCGACAGCCATTCAAGGCAAGGAACAGAAGGAGCAACGCACAGCAAGGCGCCTCAACGAGCGTTTGGCGTGCGGTTTTCAGGGGGCGGTTCATGGGCAGGGCACCGGGGCGATCTGCACACAGTGATTGTTGTCGCATCGCACACAGTCCTGAATCGGCGTCTGGTTGTTGAGGCACGCGATCACGTTAGAGCGCCGAGGACAATCCCGCGCCTCCAGGCATTGGAACAGCCCGCCGTCCACGATCAGATCAGTTCGATTCTCTCCGCACACGCGGTACTGATTACATCCCAAAAGGAAACAGCAGGCGAGAAGGATCCACCAACCCGTCTTCACGGTGCGCTGTTGTAGCCTCAAAAGCTCCAACAATCAGCATCCAATCGCGAACAGGCGCTGGGCGGACCTATTTCGCGGCGAATCCTCAGTCGGCAGTAAGACTACCGCCCATGCCGGCGTGGGATCGCGAGAACTTCGCGGTCGCAAGGTGACGGTGGCTGGCGCGCTGCTTTTCGTCCTGATGTACGAAATGCTTGACCATGCCTTCGAGGTGGCGTCCCGCATTCTCGCAGGCCACCACAGACACCTGCTCGTGGCGGCGGCCAATTTCCTGCCACATGTGAACTGCTGCTTGAGCGCCAAGAAGGCGATCTTCAAGTTGGTACAGCTGGCGCTCCAACTCGATTTCGCTCTTCTTTGTCTCCGCAAGCCGCTGTGCGGATTCAGGAGGCGCCTTCACACATCCGGACGCCGCCACCAGCCCTAGAACGCAACACCCAACGCCCACCCGAAATCCCCGCCGCTCCATGCCGTTCGTCCTGACCCTTGGCCTCGCAAACCAGTCGGCTGCACCAAGGATGGAGGTGAAGGTAGGGACCGGCCGAGCCGCAGTCAACTCGCGCCAATTCCTGGCGTGGGTCATCTCGGACCACCAGCTGCGTGGTCAGTTCTTTTTCGGGATCGCCTTTAGGACCGCTTTCCCGTCTAAAATCGACACCTTGAACTCGACCGACGTTGCATTGTGCTTCTGCAGCAGGCTGGGTACTTGCTTGCGCAATGACGAAGCCACGCTGTCAAATGTGAGCTTGGAGACGTCCTCCCGGCACTGCTTCTTCGCCGCTACGAATGAATCGTAGATCGAGCGAAGGCTGGCCTCGGTCAAAGGATTCGTCGGCTTCGGTGCGGAAACGGGTGTAGGTTCCGGTCGCTGTTGCTGCTCTTCACGCTGCTTGGCATGCAGCCGCGCTTTGAAGACGTCTCGACGGTACGTTCCGTTCTCGATCTCCTGGCAGGTTCGCGCCCAAAGCCGCTCATAGGTCTGCAGCTTTTGATGGATGTTCTGGATTTTGACTTTTACGACCGCGGTTCTAGCAATCGAGGGCTTAAGAGTATCTACTTTCTGTCGCAGCGCGCGGTGCGCGATCGATGGAGGTTTTCGCTCGAGCCCCAGGAAATATTGTTCATAGCGCGCCTTGAGCGCTGCCAGCTCTCCATCCAAAATCTCGCATTCCTTTAGAAGTTGACCCGAGTCGGTCAGTTTCTTTTCCGCGTCGGCGCCGGCCATCGGATCCCAAGATGATCCCGTAGGCGGCCCGATGGATCAAACCCACTTCCAGAACCGATCGGGGCAGAGCTAGGCAGAGGTGGGCGCGGGTTGCGGCTGCTGAAAGAAAACTTCTCGACCTCGACGGTAGAGGATGGCGAGTCCCAGGCCGAACATACAAAGCGAGATGAACTGGCTAATGGAGATGTTGTACCAGGCCTCGAGCGGAACTCTTTCGGCGAGCGAGGTAAGTCCGAGCGAACCGAGAAGACCGTTCAGGGTTCCTCGCTCGACATCTCCTCGGAAGAGTTCCACTGTGCTGCGCAATATCGCGTAGCAGATCAACCAGATCGCAAAGATCTCCCCGTGGAATCTACGAAAGCGACGACTTACGACCAGGGCTAGGAACAAACAGAACTGTCCAACCGACTCGTAAAGCTGGGTGGGATGAACAGGTAGGGTATGCCCGTGCTGGGCCACCCAATCCGAGATCCGCACCGCACCCGGGACTGCATGGTGGAGCACTTGACCGGTGGACTCGACCACCCAGCGGGTGTCCGTTGCCTGGGTGGCATAGGCAGATGCGGAAGTCCCGGTCACTTGTCCGAACAGAGTCTTCGCGGCCTGCGCGCCCGGGAAATGAACCCCGAGAGGAAATCCCTTCGCCGTCACGTCCCCCCAGCAGCAACCGGCGGAAAAACAACCCAGTCTCCCGATCGATTGTCCGAGCGAGATCGTCGGCATTGCCACATCAGCAAGCCGCAGAAACTCAATCCGGTTTCGATGAGCGTAGACCAAAGACGCTAGAATCGCGCCGATTAGGCCGCCGTAGAAAACGAGGCCACCGCCAAGGTCGAATATCCTCCTAGGATCCGCGGCATAGTCTTTCCAATTGACGATGATGAATAGAAGGCGCGAGCCGACCAGCGCGGAGAGCAGCACCCAGAACGAGAGATCCAACACCTGCTCGCGCTTTCGCTCCCCCTCCGATCCGGGCCACTCACGTTCCGCCAGCTTTGCGGAAAGCGAGACCGCAGCGACGAATCCACCGGCTAGAAGCAGACCATAGGTGTGAAGCGGAATGCCTTCGCCTCTTTTTCCCAAGAGAGCAGTGGAGGGGAGCACATAGTAAAGGCCAAACAGCGCAATCGCGATTCCGATGGCCGTAAAAAGCAGCGCACGGTTGAGTTGATCTTTGCGATGGGGCGGATTGAACTCACCGGTCTTCGGATTGAGGGGGCCATGCGCCCCACGCCACCCTGACCATGCCGCGAACAGCACAACCGCCAAGGCCAAAATGTAGACGATCGCCTGCTTGAGCGGCGTGTCTGGATCCAACTTGTAGAGAACAGGAATCATTGTAGTTGCGAAACAGCCTGATTCTATGAACCAACGGTCGCGGGAGAATCTTTCTTCTCGCGCCGGACAAAGGCATCCAGAACGAGCAGCCCGATTCCAATGCAGATCGCCGAATCCGCCAAGTTGAAGACGGGCCAAGCCGCCCGGTCGTACCAATGGGCTTCAAGAAAATCGACCACAAAGCCACGGGCCAGCCGGTCGATATAGTTGCCAACCGCCCCACCCAATACCAAAGGCAGGCCCCAAAGTGCCCACTTCTCCCCTGGATCGAGACCAGACAGTTTGCGGAAGTAGTAGATAATTAGAAAGACTGCCCCGAGCGACACGACGTGAAAGAGCGGGCCGCGAATGGACTCAGGTAGGTTTCGAAACAGGCCCCATGCAGCACCTGGGTTTTCTGCGTAGCGAATTCGAAAAAAATGAGGCGAGAGGACAATCATCCGCTTGCCGTGCAAATGATTTCCGTCCAGGCCCTCGGGCGGAAAAGAGGAGTACATGGCTTCCAGCTGTGCGCTCAGGCTGGAGGAACCATTCATCAAGGTAGTGAGCTCGCGCACAACGACGAACTTGCTCCATTGATCGGCGAGAGCAACGGCGGCGGCCACTGTAAAAAGGATCACGTATTTGCGGGACATCATCATTGTTATAGTGGAAACCGTTGACCGAAACACATCGGTTTCGTGAGCAAGCTAACGAGTTAGGACGATTCTTCGAACTAACTAAGAGCGGCCTGGCACTTGGCGCAAACTTCACTGTCCCTGCCGACTTCCTCAGCATAGGTCCAACACCGCGGACACTTCTTGCCCAAGGCACGAACGACCGCGGCATAAAGCTCGCTCGTGCCGGAAGGCGTCGAGACCTTGAGTGGTTGCATCGCTGAGCTCGGCGAGTCAACCAGTTCCACTTGGCTGACGATCAACAGGGTCGGCAGCTCCGCGGCTGCTCGGAGCAGCAATTCACGCTCGGCACCGGTTGCAGCCAAAATGACCCTCGCTTCCAGTGACGAACCGATCAGTTTGTCGCGACGTGCCGCCTCGAGAAGCTTCTGTACCTCTGAGCGGATCGCAAACAGGTGCTCATAAAGCGCCACCAGATCGGGGTCCACTGAGATCTCGACGCTCGAGGGCATTCCCGCGAGAAAAACCGATTCCTCGCGATGACCAGGCAGAAGTTGCCAGGCCTCTTCTGCGGTAAAGCTCATCACCGGCGCCAGCAGTCTCAAGAGGCTGGTCACAATCTCGTGCAGGACGGTTTGCGCGCTCCGCCGTGCCTCTCCGGTTGTCTTGAACGTGTAGAGTCGGTCTTTGATGATGTCGAAATAAAGCGCTGACAGGTCCATCGCACAGAAGTCCACCACTGAGTGGTAGACCATGTGGAATTCGTACTCCCCGTACGCTCGAGCGACCTTCTGAATCAGTCCGGAAAGGCGGCTCCTCGCCCAACGGTCTAGCGGCAATAGGTTTTCTGGGGCAATGCGATCACGACTCGGATCGAAGTCATACAGATTGGAAAGGGCGAACCGCACCGTGTTTCGGATCTTACGGTAGCCTTCGACCAGGCTCTTTAGGATCTGCTCGGACAGACGGACGTCATCGCGGTAATCCGAAGATGAAACCCAAAGCCGAAGGATTTCCGCCCCGTGCTGTTTGATCAGTTTCTCAGCAGCGACTGTATTCCCCAGACTCTTCGACATCTTTTTGCCTTCGCCATCAACTACGAAGCCATGAGTCAAGCAGCTGCGGTATGGCGATTTATCGCGGGTACCGACGCCGACCAGAATCGTCGAATGAAACCACCCGCGGTGTTGGTCCGACCCCTCCAGGTAGAGATCAATCGGAAGGCCAAGCCCAGAACGATTCTGCGGATAGATGGTGAACGAGCAGGCAGAATCGAACCAGACGTCGAGAATGTCCGTCTCTCGATGGAATTTGGCGGTGTGGCATTGAGGGCAGACGAAACCCGCGGGCAGGAACTTCTCCAAAGGAGTTCGGTACCACACGCCCGTCCCTTGTTCCTCGACCGCCTTCGCCACTGAATCCATCAGCTCGGGCGAAATGATCGGCTCGCCACAGCCATCGCAGTAGACCATTGGAATCGGAACGCCCCATTGCCGCTGGCGACTGATGCACCAGTCCGGGCGGTTCTCGATCATTCCGTAGATTCGATCCCGGCCCCAGCGTGGAATCCACTCCACCTGATCAATCTCCGCCAACACCTTGCGCCGCAACTCATTCGCTTCGAGCGAAATGAACCACTGGTGGGTTGCTCGAATGATTATCGGTTGGTGACATCTCCAGCAGTGGGGATAGCTGTGGCGGACTTGATCGGTCTTCGCGTTGAGAAGGGACCCTTTCTCGGCGAGAAGATCGATGATGATCGGATTGGCCTCGAACACCTTCTTTCCCGCAAGGAGCGGACCCACCGTATCGTCAAACCTTCCGTCGTTTTTGACGGGGTTGTAGATGTCGAGGCCATATTTGAGGCCAACCTCGTAGTCATCCTGTCCATGGCCGGGGGCGGTGTGAACCAGACCCGTGCCCTGCTCGAGTGTCACGTGCTCCCCGAGGACGATCTTGCTCTCGCGCGGATAGAATGGATGCCGGTAGGTTATCCCTTCCAGCTCAGCTCCGGACGCGTATGCGAGAATGCGGCTGGGATCCACGAGTGCAGCGGTCGGCGCGGTGGACCCATCCCGGAGGGATACCGTCTTCAGGGCCAATTGATCCTGCGCCAAATTCGATAGCACCAACGGGAGCAGGTCCTTCGCGATGCAGAGCGTTCGCGGGCCGAGGTCGTAGAACAAATAGTCGAGCTTGGGGTGAACCGCGATCGCCAGATTCGCAGGAAGTGTCCAGGGCGTAGTCGTCCAGACCGCAAAGGCCACACGGTGCCCGGCGAGCGCCGGCCAACGACGGGAAAGGTCCTCTACCGCGTCGAATGCTATATACACCGAGGGGCTGGTGCGGTCCTGGTATTCGACCTCGGCTTCGGCAAGGGCTGTCTGGTCATGAAGACACCAGTAGACCGGCTTCTTGCGGCGATAGAGCGAACCCCTCCTGGCGAAGGTCGCCAGCTCTCGGATCTCCTGCGCTTCGTAGCGGAAATCGAGCGTCCGGTACGGTTGGCCCCAACGGCCGAACACGCCCATCCGCTTGAACTGCTCGCGCTGAATGTCGATGTACTCCAGTGCGTAGGAGCGGCATCTTTCAAGGAACTCATCGCGAGAGAGCGACTTTCGATCGACCTTCTGTTCCTTCAGCCGCTTCTCCACTGCCTGCTCGATCGGCAGCCCGTGGCAATCCCACCCGGGTATGTACTCCGCGTACCGACCGGCGAGATTGCGGTATTTCACCACGAAATCTTTGAGAATCTTGTTGAGAGCATGCCCCGCGTGCAGGTCGCCGTTCGCGTAAGGCGGGCCGTCGTGCAAGACGAAAACCGGGCATTGCGCGTTGTGAGTCAAAATCTTCTGGTAAATGTCGCGCTCCTCCCACCACTGGAGTAATCGCGGCTCGAGTTGGGCCAGATTTCCCTTCATGGGAAAGTCGCTTCTCGGAAGGTTCAGCGTGTCTTTCCACTCTCGGCGCGGTGGAGTACTGGCGGAATCGATCATCTCGCTCGAGTTAACCTATCAATGGACTTGGTTCAGCATCAATTGATCTGCTCCAATCCGGTGAGTTCGCACGTCCTGAAATGGTAGCGTTCGTGATTCGATGACAGTCAAGCGTCAAAAACGCAAGCGGAGCGGATCGGGCGCGAAACCAGCCCGAATGCCGGCTGAACGTAAGTTGGTGGCCATCCTTTCGCGAAAACGCTCTCTGTACTCGACCCGCCGCCTGGTTCAGGCGATCCAGGAACGCGGTCATCGTCCCATCGTTCTCGACGCCCTCCGCTGCAACCTGTTACTTGGAACAGACGGCGCGCGAATGCTGTACCGAGGTGTGGAAGTGAGGGGAATTGCGGTGGCGATCCCTCGGATTGGCGCTTCGATTACCGAATACGGGCTGGCAGTAGTCAATCACCTCGACATGATGGGAATTCCGCTGCTGAACAATTCGGTTCCGATCGCGCGCAGTCGCGACAAATTTCGATGCTTGCAACTGCTGTCGAAGTCTGGTGTGGCCGTGCCGCGAACGGTTGTCGCAGGAGACCGTAGCAAAGTTTTAGAGCTGGTGGAGGAGGTAGGGGGATTGCCGGCTGTGTTGAAGCTGATCCGTGGGACGCAAGGCGTAGGGGTGATGCTCGCCTCAAGTATTGTTGAGCTTCAAGGCATTCTCAGCACTTTCGGAACGCTGGGGGAACGTATCGTGCTTCAGGAGTTCGTACGGGAGGCAGAAGGGAAGGACATCCGGGCGCTGGTGGTGGGAAACCAGGTGGTTGGTGCAATGCAGCGCCGCGCCAAGCGAGGAGATTTCCGCTCGAACATTCACCGCGGCGGACGCGGAGTCGCCCTCGAGTTGCCTAGAGAATACGCGAACGCAGCGATTCGAGCTTCGCAGCTGATCGGCCTGGACGTGGCTGGGGTGGACATGCTCGAATCCGCCCAGGGCCCCAAGGTTCTGGAAGTGAATTCCAGTCCGGGCTTCAAGGGTCTCGAGCGGGCAACCGGAAGAGACATCGCGGGTGAAATTATCGACCACGCGCTGCAGTTGCGGATAAGCCAGCCGGCGGAAACCACCTGCGCCCAGAAGCTCTAACGCCGGGCCGCCAGCCCGGCATATTGCACTCAAGCGTGCGCTCGCTCGTCTCAACGTGCTGATCTTGTTTGCCGAATTTTCGGGTGCGCTCCTAAGCTGGGACTGCCGATGGTTATCAACCCTGTAACGATCACCGTATACCAGGATGTTCTCTGCGCTTGGGGCTATCTCGCCGAACTTCGACTCGAGCCGCTCGAGGCCGAGCTTGGCACCAACGTTCGATGGAACTTCCGTCCTTTCCCGCTGCGCGCGCGCTCAATGTCGATGACCTGTAGGGACAAGCAGGAATGGATCGATGAAATCAATCGTGCGCGATTGGAGAATGACGGAGGCCAATTGAAATCGGACCTCTGGCTCCAGAACGATTGCCCGACATCCAGCTTGCGGCCACTGTTGGCGGTGGAGGCAGCGGGCCTTCAGGGAGAGCGATCGCGCCGACGAATGGCTCGTGCGCTCCAACGCGCAGCTTTGGAGCAAGGAATCAATGTAACGCGGATGGATGTGATCCTTGTGCTTGCGAGCGCGTTGGGACTGGACGTGGACGGCTTCTCGATGGCCTGGGTATCAACCCGGTTGCGAAGGATGATCCTAGCCGAGGGCGACCGCGCGCGTGAACGGGGGGTAACTGGAGTCCCCACGCTGGTCGTCGCGGGTCGGTGGATGATCTGCGGACTTCGCGAGACGCTGGAATATCGCCGCTACATCTTGATGTGCCTCAAGAAAGACACCGAGCGCCGAGCTGCCTTCGAGCGCGTGGTCCACTGAAGCACCTCGATTTGCGACTCTTCGCGATCGGCGACACTCATTTGCCGTCCACCCGCAACAAGGACATGTACCGATTCGGCTGGCAGGATCATCCAGTGCCGCTGCAACGTGCCTGGGACGCGCTGGTTCGTCCCGATGATGTGGTGATCGTCGCCGGCGACATTTCGTGGGCAACCCGACCATCGGAAGTCCTTGGCGATCTCGCGTGGCTTGATCAACGGCCCGGGCAAAAGGTGCTGCTACGCGGCAATCATGACTATTGGTGGGGCAACTCCACGACCAAGCTACGAAGGCTCTTTGAGCCCTACCGTACCTTCGCCGGTTTCCTGCAGAATTCCGCGGTCGCGGTCGGACCCTGGCTGATTGCTGGGAGCCGGCTGTGGACAGCGCCGGAGGCCCCACCGCTTCCAGGAGGTGAGCTGGGAAGCGAATCGACCAACAAACAATACGTGCAACGCGAGTCCCTACGCCTGCAGATGTCGATCGATGACGCGATCGCGAAAGAGCAGCACGCCACAGGATTGACCCGAATCGTTGCCGTTCACTTTCCGCCTTTGTACGTCAACGAGGTACCCACTGCATTCAGTCCAATGATTGAAAACTTCGCACCTCGAGTCTGCGTGTATGGGCACCTGCATGGTCCGGGGATTTCGGCCGGCTTTGTCGGCGAGCGAAACGGAGTGCGCTACGTCCTCGCATCGTGCGATGCGGCTGGGTTTACACCCGTGCTGCTCCTCGAGCATGAAGGCTAAGCTCGATCTGTAGCGAGCGGTTAAAGTACCCTCGATGTGCACGCTCATTGCAGCCGTCCAGACATTGCCCGAATCGCCCCTTGTGATCGCCGCCAATCGGGACGAGCGGCTGGATCGCCCTGCTTTAGGACCCCGATTGTGGCCGGGCTCACCTGCGTTCGTTGCCCCCCTCGATGAAGCCGCAGGCGGTACGTGGCTCGGGCTCAATGCGGCAGCACTGTTCGTCGGTGTGACCAACCGATTCGGCGTGGAAAGAGACGAGACTCGGGAGTCGCGCGGACGGCTGGTTGTTGAGGCACTGAGTTTTCGGTCCGCACGCGCTTTGCACACTGCGCTCGAGAGCCTGTCCGCCAAGCGCTTCAACGCGTTTCATCTTTTTTATGGCGACGCGAACGCAGCCTTTGTGACCTGGTCGACAGGAGATCGAATCAAACAAGAGTCGCTCATACCAGGGGTTCACGTCATCACGGAGCGTAGCTTGGGTGGCGATGACCGCGCCCGCACAGAACTGATCCGATCCTACTGGCCCGCCGTGGAAAGGGGGACTGGGCGCCTCACCGACCGCCTCGCAGACTTGCTCCGCCTGCACCGCGATCCCCCCGGCGCAGGCGTCTGCATTCATGCTCCGGAGCTCAACTATGGCACACGCTCCTCCCTGGTTCTCCTGCTCCAACAGCAGATCCCTAAAAGTGAGTTTCTTTGGGCAAACGGACCGCCCTGTGTCACGAACTACGAGGACCGGGGTGACTTGCTCCGACAGCTTGCTCTAGCAGATTGAGCACGTGGTCGTTCCAGGCTAGGAGCTGATCGCAAATTCGACTATGGGAACAGCATGAGTCCAATCTTCACCAGCTTGCTGCTCGCTGCGGGGCTGATCTTCTTTGCAGTCACGATGACCAGGCGTTTGCTTCTGCTGGCTGCACTGAAGAAGGAGGATCGCGGGGATCACCCATCCGTACGCGTCAAGCGCTTGCTGTTGTTTGGGTTGGGGCAGAAACGAATGGTGGACCCCGAGGAGCGCGGGCCAGGGGTGATGCACGTCCTGATCTTTGCAGCTTTCATGGTGCTCGCCCTGCGCACAATCATGCTGTTCGTGATGGGTTTCTCGGAATCATCCGTGGATGTCTTTTCGACTCCCACTAGCCTGTTCTGGACCGAACACCCCACATGGGGACCAGTCTTCGGCGTCTATTTACTTGCAAAGGATCTGTTAGCGGCAGGTGCGTTCATCGGGGCCGCCTATTTCTGGTACCTGCGCTGGTTAGTCAAACCCGATCGGATGACGCCCTCCTGGGAGGGGTATCTGATTCTCGCCTTCATCATGGGTTTGATGGCTACTGAGTTCGTCTTCGGGGCCTCACACATCGTGGCTCAGCATCGCGGGTTGGTCGCTTTCGAGCCGGTCACTTCCCTCGTTGCACGGGGTTTTGACAGCCTAGATTCGAACCTCGTTCGCACTTTGGGCATAGTGGCTTTCTGGCTCCACCTTTCGATCATTGTCACGTTCTTGAATTTCCTTCCTTACGGAAAGCACTTCCATGTGATCACTGCTTTGCCGAACGTCTACTTCCAGCGACTTACGCCGAGCGGCAAACTGCCCACCCCCAACCTGGAGAAAGAGGAGTTCGGCGTGCGGACAGTGAAGGATCTGACCTGGAAGCAAGGTTTGGATCTTTACTCCTGCACCGAGTGCGGCCGGTGCCAAACTCACTGCCCTACTTATTTGACGGGCAAGCCTCTCACGCACAAAGAAGTCAACCAGACCCTTAAACATTGGGTCTGGGGGCATCAAAGTCTGATCGTTGATGGCAAGGACGGGAACGGCCAGCCGAAAGAGCTGCCGCCGATCGTCGGCAACATTCTTCAGGCAGAGACGGTATGGGCCTGCACCTCCTGTGGTTGGTGCGAAACCGCCTGCCCTGTGTTCATCGAAAACATCCCGCGGCTGATCGACATGCGGCGGTACAAGGTTCAAGTTGAGGCTGAGTTTCCGTCGGAGATTCAGCGGGGGGGGTTGGGACAGGATCGTCGCGACCAATGGGCAGAGGATTTGCAAATTCCCCAATGGGGGGATGGCGGCCAGTACGAATACCTTTTCTTCGTGGGATGTGCTGGTAGCTACGACGACCGGCAAAAAAAAGTCAGTCGCGCGCTGGTCAAGATCCTTCGCCAAGCGAATATTTCTTTCGCAATTCTCGGCAAAGCCGAGATTTGTAATGGTGACAGCGCTCGGCGACTGGGCAACGAGTATCTGTTCCAGACGCTGGCAAAAGGGAACGTCGAGGCGTGGAATGCCTCACAGGTGAAGGCGATCATCACCCAGTGTCCTCACTGCTTCAATACGATCAAAAACGAATATCCGGAGCTGGGAGGCAGCTACCAGGTGATCAGCCACGTGGAGTTGATCAGCCAGCTGTTGCGGGACAAACGAATCAAACTCTCGCAGGTGAAAGGCGAGCGGCTCACCTACCATGACCCCTGTTACCTCGGCCGCCATAACGGCATCTACGACGCTCCAAGGGAAGCCCTGACGGCAATTCCGGGTGTCGAGTTGGTGGAGATGCAACGAAACCAGCGGCAGAGTTTCTGCTGCGGCGCAGGGGGCGGGCGAATGTGGATGGAGGAGAAAATTGGCCAACGAATCAATCAAAACCGCGTTAATGAAGCGGCTCTGACGTTGGCTCATGCTGCCGATCCGTCAATTCCGCTTCCGTCTGCTACCGATCTGCATAAACCTGGAGCGGTCGGGCACTACCAGGGACAAGCCAGCGGAACGATCGCGGTAGCGTGTCCCTTTTGCATGACGATGATTAAGGACGGCGCCAACGAAACCGGCCGGGATCAAATCAAAGTTAAGGATGTCAGCGAGCTGGTGGCCGACGCACTCGAGCCAAGTGCCGCTCAATAGGGCGCGTAGAAGGGCTCGCTCGCCGATGGTACTTTCAAAACGCCAGTGCCGTCCATGGCGCTAGAAGCAACCACGTACACTTGATCATTTCCGCCGTAATCGGATGAATAGCCGACCTGACTCATTCCCACCCAGGTGGGGAACGTTTCGTTCGTCGGTGCAGCGCCATAAGAGACCAGCCGGTGAAAACCGCCGCCCGTCAGATTGCCCCCGTACAGCCTGCTTGCACCATTGGAGAGTGCGTCCAAGGCAACCTGATTACCGTCCGGGGATACCTGCGCGCGGTTGGCGAGTCCGGAGAGCCCATTCGGAAGTGGCGTGCGCATGGAAACACTTCCAGCGAGGCTAACTTGCTCAAGAGCGTCAAAGTTTGCGGCTGTCGTTCCAGAGGCAGCCAATAACTGGGTGCCGCCGGGGAAAAAACTCGGGGAGGTGTAGGAGCGCAAAGGGCCACCGATGATCGGTTGAATGCCTCCGCCGCCAGTTGCATTCACCCTGCCCAGAAATGATGAGCCGCCACTGAGATAAGCAAAGACGATGTAGCTGCCATCCGGCGAAAAAACAGGGTTGCGGAAGTCGCTATGGTTCGCGTCGGAAGTCACCAGCGTCGTTGGAGCGATACCGGACGCGGCGTTCACCGCAATGGTGTCGATCTCCGCGTTCGCTCCAGTGCCACGTACAAAGACGATCTTGCTCGCATCTCTTGACAGGGCTGCTCGCATCTCTTGACAGGGCAGGCGTGCGGTACCCGCCACCGGTGGTCATCGCAATGGGTATTGTAGGAGCACCGTCATCCGCCAGGTACACGTTGCGGTCATCTCGACGAACGTAGACAAAGCCGCTACGAAAGGTGGTTCCGCCACCGCCGCCCAAATCTACCGAGCAGCCAACGAGCTGAAGGGACAGAATCACCGTCACCGTACCAAGCCCGAATTTTATCAAATGATTGCTCCCTAGCGACTGAGCTTGGCCAGCTCGTTGCGGCAAACATTACACAGATTCAGGTTCTTCCGATCAATGTCCGCCAACGTCGCTGAAAGGTACATGATACATTTGGGCTCCTCGCAGAACGAGAGGCCAATCAGGTGCCCGGACAACCGCAGGGTCTCCAGCTGCAGCCTGCGTTTCAGGAGCTCACTCTCCCCTCCTTCCCGTAGGCGATGGGCGGATACGACGGCCACTTTTGACTCACGATCCGCCTCACCAAACACGAACGGTGAATCCGGAACGAAGAGGTCGACGTCAGTTACGCCGAGCAAGAGGTTCTGCCCGGATCGCAACGGAACCAACCGCCGCATGATCGCATCGCAGTAATACTGCTTTCGGTCCTTATTGAACGCGTACGCAGGAGTCGATTGCATTGCTGCGCCTTGCCATAAACAACGGTCAGACCAAGCTGCGCCTGCAGGGGCTCCTCCAGTGCCTTCAGCAACAGCGATTGCACCGCGCCCGTAGGAACCAGCTGTAGCGTTCGGGTCAGCATTGGCCGCTACCTTTCTGGGCACTCTACGCTGCAACTGGCCGCAAACCCACTGCAAACTGGGGCGCAAGGATTCGAACCTTGATAATCAGATCCAAAGTCTGATGTCCTGCCATTAGACGACGCCCCAAAGTCCCTCCGACCTCAACACGAGAT
>WNFJ01741451.1_pt2 | contig 41308 bp, 38 predicted proteins | sample 5400461 | NCBI WGS metagenome assembly WNFJ01 (sample SAMN13153349, study PRJNA577476) | soil metagenome | isolation source: 115 cm saprolite on Douglas fir-dominated hillslope | place: USA:California | collected 2013-09-17
ACCAAAATACAAAGAAAGTCACGAGGCCCGCTCCGAAAACGATCAACCACCCCCGCCATGACAAGCCCCAGCGTTCCTTACGCGTAAGGATCCCGCAGAACTGCTGCGGCGTACACCTAGGATGTGATTGCGACACGTGAACGGCTGAATTGGCAATTCATGCAACACTATTTTGCGCTGGAGGGAAGCCTGCGGAACCTTAGCAATTCTAGAAGAATATTTACGAGACTCAACGCCGCCCGACGTGTAGGTGCAAGCATGCAGATGGTAGCAACTCCGGCCAACAGACCAACGGGGGCGCAGATGAGTAACTCGGTCAACGGAGCAAAGCCCCGAACCATGCTACGCGTCAGATAGGTTGCGGCGCATACGACACCCCATAGCGGCAAATGCTTGAAGAACCGACCCCACAGATCGCTCGTAGATACAGGGCCTTGTCGGCCCGCGATATGGTAAAGCACGGGCAATCCAATGAAAAGACAAGAAGCGGAATAGCTCATGGCTACACCGGCAGGTCCGAAGGGCAAGCCCACTAGAAAAGACACAATGGTCACGAAGGAGCCAAATATGCTTTGAGCCAGAAAGTCCCTGCCCCGACCCTGGCTGACAATCAGCCAACTGCCGACACTGGCGACAGGCGTGTAAAAGGCCACCAAGGTAAAGCCGGCAAAAATCGGAGCCGCACCTTCCCATTTTGGCCCCAGCACCACAAGCGTCAACGGATGGGCCAACGCCAGGAAAAGGCCTGCCAGCGGAAAGCTTGTGACCGCAATAATGTCATAAACCTGAAGGACGATGCGACGGTATCGCTCGGGCTGAAGCTGCAACCGGGAAAGAGTCGGCACGATAACCGCCTCGATGGGGCTGATTAATTGTTCCACGGGGCGGCTTAGCAAAGCCGCTGCCCTGGAATATAGACCGAGAGGCGCCGACCCCAAAAATCTGCCAATTAAAAGGCCGTCAGAGCCTCGGGCGAGAGAATAGAGAAAACTGCTTATGGTTAGATTTGCGCCAAAGCTTAGCAAGGACCGCATCCCGCTGCGCCGTGTGGGCAACTGGGGACGCCAGTGGGACGCGCCCCAGGTCAGCAAAAATGCTGCTGCCGGTGTGCACAGTTGCATCCCAACCAGAGACCAGTAGCCGAAGTTCAGCCAAGCCATCGCGATGCCGATCAGAATGCCTGACGCCATCGAACAGACTTGGATGAATGCGATCGTCCTAAAGTGCATCTGTCGTTTCAAAACGGCCAGGTGCTGAACCGCCGAACTGGTCAATAGGAACGTGATGCAGAGCGCCAAGGTGATGCTAACAAGCCGAGGCTCCCGGTAGAACCAGGCAATCGCTGGCGCGGAGGCTGCCAGAATCAAACTGGCTAGTCCACCCAAGGCGACGTTCGTCCAAAAAAGATTGGAGACCTGGGCGTGCGTGATTCCTTCGCGTTGCACCGTCGCTGTGGAAAGGCCGGCATCGTTGAAAACTCGCAAGAAACCCGTGATTGTTGTAACCATCGCAACGAGACCAAAATCTTGTGGCGCGAGCAGGCGGGCCAGAACCATGACAGAGACCAAATTCAAGGCAATCTGAATGCCCTGGGCAAAAACTGTGACGAATCCGCTGGAGATTGTGCGGCCCTTGAGGTTCGCGAGCAGATGCTCAGTTGCAAAGTGTTGCTTGTTGTTGTCGCAGTTTTGGGAACTCGTGCATTGATCTCCCGACTCACTCGTTATACAAGGGGATGCTGAGGCTGCATCGGTCGCTCGGTGTTTATCTGTGACGGAACTTTGGATCGTCATGTGGGGATACGGGACTTGTAGCGAACCCTGATTCCCGCAGGCAATTTAGGAAACGCGCGCCTTCTCACCATTCTTCGCAGCCTCACCATCCAAAGGTGGAACGGTACTCACTTCAGCAGCTTCGCCGCAGCGCCAATCGGGCGAGGCCACTCCTGCCAGTTGCGCCCGGTAACGACAATTGTCTGCGGTTTCACATTCGCAGTGATAACAGATCCGGCTCCGACCACCGCCCCCTTTCCAATAGTAACGCCCGGCAGGATTATGCAATGCGTGCCAATCATGGCACCGTCCTCGATGACAACCGGATTCTGCGTAAGAGTTCCATACAGACACTCTTTGGTATGATCGTGGCCCTGAGAGGTAATTGCGGTATGAGCCCCAATCATTACCCCATCCCCAATCTTAATACCGCCTCCACCCCACATATGAACAAATGGTGCGATACCGACATTGTTGCCGACTTCCACATTCTCGGCTCCGTCAATACAAACCGGCATATACACGGAAACGTTTTGTCCACAAGACTTGAAGCTGCTGATCAAACGAGTCCGCTGGGCATTTTGAACAATGACGAGCAATCTATTTGCTAGAGAATAAACGATAGAACGAAAGGATGCTTTCATGCTAGTTTTCAAGATTGCACAACCAATCGAGTCAGATGGATTTGCTTTCCGCGAAAGCCAAGGTGCTGATTCCGCTCAGCATTTGGGTGATAGTGTCCTCTCGGCAAAGCACGACCCATCCTCGCTTGGCCCCCGTCTCCTCTTGCGGGCCAAGGGAAGGAAAAAAAGGGGTTAGATTCAAGTGTTGAAGTGGCTCCAGGCACCGCAAATTTAGCGTTTTATCCGGGCCCCAATCATCAAAGGAGTAGTCGGTTCCGGGCACTTGGAAATCATCGACCATCACCACGGCCCCGGCCCATTTGGTAAAGATCACCTCGAGTTCCTCTACCAGCGGCGCCTTGTGATATCTGCTCGAATCTTGCACGTGCGCATCTAAGTAGAAGAAAACATTCGATTTGGGAAAATCGGGATCATTGGCCAAACCTCTCAGGAATTCCGGGCTGTCACCACGAAAGAGGTGAACCTGGTCTCGTCGGTTGAAAAAACGCAGCGATGCGTAACCATAAGCCCGTGGGTCTAGTTCGACGCTGTACACGGGCAGACCGGATTTCGCAAAAAACTCAGTGGTCGTACCGCGAAAAGTGCCGGTCTCGACAATCGCTTCGAAATCGATTTGGGTCATGATATCGGCGTAAACACGCTGTCGAAAGGTTTGGGCGTTCAGCGGTCCCCATGCATCCTTTGATTTGCGTCCTAGTAGGTAATCCAATCGGCCGGCATTTTTTTTGCCGATTAAGCTCAAAACAAAAGATTTGATCATATTATTGCTCGAGCACGATGAATCGTCTGGTCTTTCTGCACGCAGTAAAGCTTTGAGGATTCCGTTGCCACCCAAAGCAAGGAGAGATTCAAAATCGCCCGGACCGTGACAAATGATCTTTGTTATGCGGGCTGTGGCACCCTCCAGTTTTTACTTTCCAGCTCTTGCTGAACATAATCTAATTCCAGCAGAATGGCCTTTAATTCGTTGTCGCTGAGACGGTGGGTATTCGCGGAGGTGTATTCTTCAACCGCAGCAACTTTCTTTTCACCTTTTTCAAAAAAGAGAGAGTAGTTCAGGTCTCGTGTATCGGAGCTGACACGGTAGTAACTGTCCAAATCTTCGGCTCGAACCATCTCCTCGCGGTTGAGGAGGCTCTCGTGCTTTTTCTCTCCATGCCGGGTGCCTATCACGCGGACTTCAGTGTCAGAGTTGAAAAGATCCTTCAACACCCGAGCCAGCTGGCCGATGGTCGCTGCCGGCGCTTTCTGCACAAACGTGTCCCCGCCTTTCCCGTGCTTATATGCAAACAAGGCCAAATCCACTGAGTCCTTCAGGGACATCATGAATCGAGTCATGTCTGGGTCCGTAATTGTGATAGGTTTGCGAGCCTTGATCTGACTAACGAATAAAGGAATAACGGAACCACGGGAACCCATCACGTTGCCGTAGCGAGTGATACAGATGGTTGTTTCGTTCGGTTTTAAACCACGGGCTTTTGCTACCGCAACTTTTTCCATGAGGGCTTTAGACATACCCATGGCGTTGATCGGATGAACGGCTTTATCGGTGCTGAGCACGATCACATTCTTCACGCCATTGCCAATGGCGGCATTCAAAGTGTTTTCGGTACCCAGAACATTGGTGGCCACGGCCTCCAAGGGGTAGAATTCGCACGATGGGACCTGCTTGAGAGCGGCTGCGTTGAAAACATAATCCACACCCCGCATTGCGCTATTGATGCTGTTGAAATCGCGCACATCCCCGATGTAAAACTTGAGTTTGGAACTGCGCATTTCCAGGCGCATATCTTCCTGTTTCTTCTCGTCCCGGCTGAAGATCCGGATCTCAGCAATCTTGCTGTGGAGAAACCGGTGGACAACGGCGTTCCCGAAAGAACCAGTCCCACCAGTAACGAGTAGAGTTTTATTTGTAAACATGTTGACCTCAGCAGCAGGGTGTCTGCGGCCCAAAGCGTTGTTAATTAAGGTGTTTGCCTAATACCACCGGTTAGCATTTTTAAGGCCTCGACCTCGACATCTCGCCGCATTTGCGAGCTGACAAAAGAAAATTCGGCCGGGACCGCCTTGCGGCCCCAATCCTATGACTTATGCCACACATTGCGGTTGATATAATCGACGTAGCTCATCACGATGCGGACAACTTTTTTGGAGACATTCGTCACGTCATAATCCGCCACCGTTCGGAAAGTTCGGCCTGATTCATCCCACTGTGCCGTCACAGTCTTAACGGCATCAATAACGGCGGCAGACCGCAGACCGGCCATAATCAGAGTGCCTTCATCCATGCCCTCGGGCCGCTCATGGGCCTGCCGAATCATCACCGCGGGGAAGTTAAGAATTGACGATTCCTCTGTTATGGTGCCGCTGTCCGAGACGACGCAAAAAGCGTGCATCTGAAGCTTGATATAATCAAGAAACCCAAGCGGTTTCAGAAATTCGACGCGTTCGTCCTTAAGCCGAGATCCAGATTCTTCGAGTCGCTTGCGTGTCCGGGGGTGCGTCGAGACGATGATACGCCGACCAAACTCTTGCGCCATACCAGCCAGGCTGTCGACCAAGTCCTTGAAGTTTTCCGGTGAATCCACGTTTTCTTCGCGGTGGGCGCTGACAACGAAATAATCCCGCGGCTTCAGGCCAAGACGCGACAATGCGTCGGAGGCATCGATCTTGGCGCGATAATAAGTCAAGATTTCCTTCATGGGTGAACCGATCTTAATCACCGTCTCCGGGCGTAAACCCTCGGCCAGAAGATAACGCCGCGCGTGCTCGGTTAGAGGCATGTTAATATCGCTCAGGTGGTCTACAATCTTCCGGTTGATTTCCTCAGGAACCCGCTGGTCGAAACAACGATTCCCCCCCTCGAAATGAAAGATTGGAATCTTGCGTCGCTTGGCCGCGATCACTGCGAGGCAACTATTTGTGTCTCCGTAAAGCAAAACTGCGTCAGGCTGCTCCGTCGCCAGCACCGGATCTATCCTGGCTATGACAAGTCCGATCGTCTCGGCTGCCGTTTCGCCCGCTGCCTTGAGAAAATGGTCCGGCCGGCGGATTTCTAAATCCGCGAAGAATACCTCGTTCAGCTCATAGTCATAATTTTGACCAGTATGGACAAGAACGAGTTTATGAAACCGCTCGATCTCGGAAAGGATTCGACTCAGCTTAATGATCTCCGGCCTTGTGCCGACAATAGCCATGATCTTCATGTAATGCGCCTCTCTACCGGGTTTTAACCAGCGCCTCTTTCAGAGTTTCGGAAACGTAGCGCACCTGCTCTTCGGTCAGGCCAACCCAAGTCGGGAGACAGATTCCCCGGTCGAAGCACGCCAACGAATGCTCGAATCCGTCATCGTCGTAACCAAGTTTTGCATAGCACGGTTGGCGGTGTAGCGGATAAAACATTGAACGAGGCTCGATGCCACGTTCCTTCATGTAATCCATGACCGCGGTCGCGTTCGGCACAAAAACAACTACCCGAAACGGGATGTAAGTAAAATCGCTTCTAATCACGAGATAATTAACCGCATCTCCCAAATACGAATGATAGAGCTCGTGAATCTCTTGTTTCCGCGCGGTGATATGCTGGAGCTTGGACAGTTGAGATAGCCCCAGACAGGCCAGGATATTATTCATGCGGAAGTTGTACCCAAGTTCCGGATGGACAAAGGTCCCGCTGGATTTGCGCCCCTGGTTACGCAGATAAACCATCCGCTCGTAGAGTTCTTTTTCTCCCGTCACTACCAGACCACCCTCGGCCGTCGTGATCGTCTTGTCCGCGTAAAAGGAGAAGGTGCCAGCGGCTCCGAAGGTGCCACAATGTGAGCGTGCGTTCTTGATCCCAAGCGCTTGCGCCGCGTCCTCTATAAGCAGGAGACCATGGTCCACGCAATGCTTACGGATCTCTTCGATATTGCTGCAGGCTGTACCAAACAAATGGCAGGCCATTAATGCCTTCGTCCGCGATGTTAGCTCAAGGCGTTCCAAGTCCAACGTTAAATCATTGAACGCTTTGATATCGGCGAAGCGAGGCGTGGCGCCCGTCATGTGAACGGCGTTGGCTGAGGCGATAAAGGTAATGTTTTGCACTATCACCTCGTCCCCTGGACCAATACCGAGACCTTTGAGAGCAAGGTAAATCGCCAGGGTCCCATTACAGGCAAGGCAACCGTACGGCGCGCCGATGATTTGCAGAAGTTGGCTTTGAAATTCCTGTGCAAACCGGCCTTCAGCAATGTACCGCTCCTCAAAGGCGCGGCGCAGGTACTCGTAATCGCTCATGTCCACGTATGAGCGAAATTGGGGAATTACTTCCACTTATCTCTCCTCGATATTAATTGAGGCCGCGGCCGCGATCATAGAACTCCCGATCAGCAGCGAGTTCTGCAAGCATTTCCTTCCAGGAGGGAATGCTTATTCCCGTCGCCTCGAAAAACTTGTGCGATTGCAAAGTGCGATCACACCGGAACGCCTCATCAGGGACAATCTCAACATCCAGCGCGAAAGCATCGCGAAGCTGGCAGAGCAGATCGTACTTGCTAACAACAGGGCCGGCAATCTGATATCTGCCGGAAAGGCGGGGATGCTCGTAAATAATTCGGGGAAGAAGTCGTGCCATCGTGAGAGTTGTCACGCCCGAATAACGAGCGTTTTTGTAACCGGTCACACGCTTGCTGCTTTGAGCGAGAAACCATTCCAAGAGTTCGGTATGACCCGTTATTTCCCTTCCGATCATCGACGTCCGAATAGTTAGGCAGTGATCATAGTCAAGCTCTCCAAAGTACTTTGTCTGGCCGTATAAATCGGGCGCTGTCATGACGCTCCGTTCACTATAGTTTCCGTCCGCACCGTCGAAAACGCAGTCGGTGCTGAAGTGAATGACGCGCGCGCCGTTGCCGCCCGCCCAACGCGCAAGATGATGGGGAAACAGTGCATTGACCAAAAACATTTTCGCGACATCATTCGCCTCCGATTTCCGCTTGGTTATCCCCACGCAATTTACGATGACGGACGGCCGCAGGCGATTGAGCAGTTTCATAACGCCTTCGAAATCGGCTGCTTCGAATTGTTCGATAGTCCGTTCGTCGAAAAGTCCGTAGCAAGCAAAGGTATCACACCCTCCATGTAGCGTCCCAAAGAGGTCGTCTTGCTGCATCGCCAGAGCTTGCCACAGTTTGTGGCCAATCATACCCGATGCCCCGCAGATGAGAATTCGCATATTTGTAAACGCGCGTCTTCACGAGCCAATTGCCGGCGTAAGAAGACGGTAACGCGATTCTACTTTAATATCTTTCACCTGTTGTCGGAATGCGTTCAACGCGACGCTGTCGCGCGTGTGCCGCTGCAAGCTCTCTATGCTTTTCCATTTTTCGCAAAGCACCACCGTGTCAGGCCGAGCTTCATTATCGAATCGAGGATCGGTGGAGTCGCGATAGATATCGTATTCGATACATCCCTCTTCCAAGCGCACCTGCGGAGCCAAGACAGCGAAAGCAGCGACGTAGTCGTCCCGGCGCCCGGGACGTGTGGTAACGGTAACGATTAATTGAACCATGAGATCTAAGAGCGCACTGCACTCCCTTGGGAAGAACGACACGAAGCGGCGAATGCCTTTGCTTCTTCGACCAAGCGATTCAGACCTCTTGAAATCGCGTCAGGGCCGTAGGCTGTAATCGCAGCATCTTGTGCGCTGCGCTCGTACGATCTCGCGTCTATTACCCTCTTGAGCGCTTTCGCGATCGTGTCCGGACTGTTATCGTTAATGTAACTGATTCCGACCTCCAATTCTGGTTCGAGTGCACCCCGCGGCGTGGTGATCACATGGAGGCCGGCGGCAAGGTATTCGATAATCTTAAAGGCAAATGATGTGCCAGGGATTTGCGTAACGTCTTGTGGATTCATCCCAATTCTGGCCATGCACAGCAAGCGCGCGTTCTCTTCGCGACTAAGAAATCCATGAAAGAGGATGCTTGGGTCATTTCCGGCCAGTTTTTCCAAAGCAGGCGTAATCGGTCCTCTACCCGCGATGTGAAGCTCCCAACTGGGCAGTTCCAGCATCCTCCATGCCTTGATCATTTGTTCAAGACCCTGAGCGCCCTCGTGTGTCCCAGAGAACACTACCCAATTCCCCCGGCAGGCCATCGGTTGGTGGTTCGAGTTAATAATGGCGTTCCCTACCACACCGCGGAGTAAAAGTTTTGGAATTGAGGATGGCAATTGGGAAAGCAAATGAGGTGACACGGCCATACATCCAGAAACCCGCTTCAACATCCTGGTGTATGTATTCTGATGGTATTTTGATATGAATCCGCTCGCTGATTCCCCTCGCACATCCACGAACGAGTCATCTTCATATTGCAGGATAACCGGAAGACCCAGTCGGCGTATCGCGTAATGGGCACATGCTAGTTGAGCCCGTTTCATGGTTTGGGTAATGACCAGCTCAAACGGAGAACTTTTGTGTCTAGACTTGAAGAGTTGCCTCGTGCGGTAACCAGACCAGAAGCCGGTAATAAATCGGATTGGCAGGGCCGAGCTATAATAAATCGGGATGTCCCGGTGAAAGAGGTCCGTTTCTGTAAATGATGGATAGAATCGAAACTCGTTCCTATCGACTTCGCCCGGTGAAATAATTTCTACCTCATGGGAGCTTTTTCGAAGCAATTCGGCAATCAGTTCTACTTTGGCCTTACTGCCCAAGCTCAGGTTGTGAAGGCATGGGCGGTTCTTTACTAGGCCCGGTCCTTGATAAAATACTATGTACGCTATTCGCACTACTTATTTACGATGGAGTCCCCCCAGCTATTAGCGGAAGAAAATCCCGTCTGCCTGCAGCCATCGGCCTGTTTCATGCTCAATCCATGCAGGAACCATTCGATGAAGAGTGAAACCCATGCCGCTTATCATCGAGAGCATTTCCAGAAAGAGTTTTTGTCCATGGTATATCGGAATAAAAGAAAGCTCGAGTTGAAGCCCGATAAGCTTTGGAAGAATCTCGGTTGAACCTCGGAGTACTTGATCCTCAAATCCTTGCACATCGATCTTCAAAAATGGCGATCGGCTTTTCTCGATGAACGGCTGTGCCACTTTGTCAAGTCTGGCGATGTTTACTATTTCCGTGGCAACCTCTATCGCATCCGGAGAGAACTGAAGGTGGGCTTTTGTTGCAGAGAGTACCGAGCTAGCTCGCGAATCCCCTGCAATATGCAAAGTGACGGTGCCGTCGTGTTCACCAAGAGCACATTGATCAGCTACGTCCCAGTTCGGATACCTAGCAGCTTCACTGAGCAGTATCGCCCTAGCTGCCGATAACGGTTCGAACGAGACAATCCGGTGAGTATAACCAGTTGCCATTCTTTGTTTCGCGTACTGTCCAATATTGGCGCCGACGTCCAGAATGAGATCAACATGAGCTTGTTTTAACATGGCGGACAAGGCGGATTCGTCGTTACTAAACGGCGAAATACGCGACGCCTGAACGCCTACCAATCGAAGCATCGAGTGTATCCAGGGCCTTCGCATAGTTATGCATTTCCGTAACGGTCCGGAGCACAGAGGATGTGCCCGGTTGTGATGTGGCATTCTTGCACCCGGGCGGTGTTATAGAGGGACCTGTAGTTGGAATATGGAAACATTTAGGGCGAGAACCATCGACACTCCCCGTCACTGCAATGGTCTTGAGACGCTACTTCCTGATCTTTTATAGCTGCAGTAGTATTGGAAGAATTCCCGCTATTTCCGATTATCAATCGCCGTACCTTCTGGCTGGCGAGAGCCCGTAGTGACCTGGCGAAATTTACTGGAATCCCCCTTAACAGTACGATTAGTTTACAAGTAGTTCTGAATAGATTGCTTTCGTCGTGGCGGCGACTTTCGCCCATGAATAACGCTCGTTTGCGTAACGCTGGATCCACTTCCGTCTCTGATCTAATTTCCTGAAAAGATCGCTTTGGAAATAACGGAGAATCATGTGTGCCAAGTCATGGGCGTTCTGCGCTTCAAAGACGAATCCAGTTTTACTCTCGATAATTTCCTCCTTGAGCGAGCCAACGTCCGATGCGATCACAGGCAAGCCAAAGCTGTACCCTAGAAACAACACACCGCTCTGAAATATCCGTGTGTATGGAAGAACCAGGACGTCGGCGGCTTTGAAGTATAACTCAGTTTGCTCGTCCGGAATGTACTCAATCTTCTCGATAAACCGATCTCGCGGGAGACTCCGCGCGATCGCCTGCTGGATCTGCTTCCAGTAATCCTCGGACCCTTTAGGCCTCCCCGCGATAATTAAGCGGTAGCGTCTGTCCCGCTTTAGAATTTCGGTGAAGGCAGAAACCAAGTACTCGAGGCCTTTGTAAGGCGCGATGTTCCCAAAAAACAGAATGGTCCTGTCATTGCTGCTCACATCCAGCTGCTGTTTTGCCTCAACTGTTGTTAGCCCGGTGTTCGGGACAGTGTTATTAATTCCAAAAGGAATAACGCTCACTTTGCTTTCTTGATTGCCAAAGTCGGAGAGAAGTTCACGCTTCATCTGTTCCGTATGAACAAAAATGTGGTCGCTCAACCGGTACTGAATCCGCAGCGAAAAGCGGTTTAGCAAAGAGTCGTTTCCGTCCCGTTTTCGCGCGTTCACATTGTGCGCGGTCAACACAAGGCGTTTGCCCATGAGTTTGTAGTAGAGCATCAGCACAGTGCGATCAAAGAGCTCCAACTTATTGTTCCACAAAATGTGAAACAGCTTGGGCTGAGCAGTCGCCGCATAGCGAATCAGGCGCCAATAGTAAACCAGGACGCGTGCGCTTTTCATCGCCAGACTTACCTTCGGGCGTTGATCTCCTCGTAAATTAAGAAAATTTACTCGAGGATTGTCCAGCAGCTCCGGCACGTTCAGATCATCGCTTCCGATAAAATCAAGCGACACCTCCGCTGAAGTGAGGGCTGCCGCCAAGCCAAGCGCGTAAGGCTTGTCTCCGCCACCAGTCACTAAAGCGACACTCAGGACCGGAGGACCGACGACGGCCTCCGGCCCGGACGAGCCTACGCCCCGGTGAGAGGACGGGGTGGTCGATGAGGGAGCACTGAGGGTCGAGGACGGATCCGCTACTTCGCGATGTGGAATTTCCCGGATGTGACCGCTGATCTCTGACCGCTGACCGCTGACCGTTGACCTCTGTTCTCTGATCTGGCTCATTTGACATTAATGCGATTGGCAACTGGGACTGCAGCCTCCAGTTGAGTCATCACGGCACTTAGCACTTCATCCACACTTATTGCCGCTGTTGCACGCTTATCGTATCCCCTTTTGTAAAAGAATTCCTCAAGGAGGGGCGAAACTATCTTTTTCTGAACTCCATAATCGCAAATTTCCCAGGGACTGGTACAGGTGAAAAGAGTGATGCATGGCGTCGCGGTTCCGAGGGCGAAATGCATGGGCAGACTGTCACCCCCAACCAGGCATCGGTGATTTCGCACGTCTGATAGATGTTCGAGAAGCGATGACCTTTCCGGCAGGAAATTTACTGTCAGCCCCTCATTTTCGAACTGCTGTTTTAGCTCCTCGTAATAAGCCCATTTTTTCATCGGCCAGACCGGCCCCGCTTCGGCCGCTATGGCGACGTCACCGGATAAACCAGTTTCGATCGGTTTCGGCAGCAAATATGTCTCACCGGCAAAGCGGAGCCCCAAACCGTCAAAGACCAATTCTTGGTAGGTGTGCCGATTCCGAAACTTCAGTCTGTCTGCTTGGTTCTTTCCGTAAGAGCTAATGAGGCTCAGATCGAACCAGCGCCGTGAATCGTCAGTATATCGCAGATTGTTTTCGCGATCCACATACGCGCCAAATAGCTGGTTAAACTCCAGCGTGTTGAGATAAAGACCAACTTCGAGACTGTCCTCTAGATTTATAATAAGGTCATACTTGATATCTGGAGACCGCCGCCGCTCCTCCCAGGAGATACACTGCAGATCATTGTTCAAGCCTTCGAGCAATAGACAATTCTTAGCCTCGGTAAGCCATGTAATGTGGCCGCTCAGTCGCCGCAGTAACGGCGTGGTCCGGACCACGTCTCCGGTCGCACCGAGCTTAATAATCAATATATTTATAGCCGAAGTCCCTATTTCGTTCGCTCCACGTCAATTGCGAAATCCCGTTTTCCAAAACACCTCGATCGAAGTCTCTTGGCACTGATCGAAAACTTGCGCGAAATCCTGCTGCGACATCCATTTTTCAAACATCAGCCCGCGCCGACAATCAACAGCGCAATTAAATTTTCCATTAGAAGCAATCTCGTTGAGGCTGTTAATGCATTGTAATCCTTCCAGCTTGAATTCCGGCAGATTCACTTCGAAAGAAAGATGCGGAACCGGACGATGCAGGCCACGCAAGACACTCGGTTCATGGCCTTCGACATCAGTTTTTATGAAGAATGGAACGCTATGAGTAGTCGTGAGGTTTTCCAGAGTAGTTGTTTCAACCTCTTTCTCGCAGGCGAAATTTAGGTGGTCTCCAAAGCGCTCTGGATCGTTACGCAAAGCTTCGACCCATTTTGGATCTAGGGTGTTTTTTGCTGAATCCGGAGCGTCAATCCACATGCTATTAACCGCGACATTTTCGCTCACTGCTCTCCGGTCGATATTTACCGTCTTGCGCGTCAGCCTGTGCCTCAGAAATTTTTGTCTCAATATTTCTTGGTTAGCGTCATCCACGCTGGAGAAACTGCTCGACAGGAGAATTCGTGCCCGCTGGCTCTATCAATTCAACCGACATACTGGACGACCGAGGCATTCGATAAGCGGGACTCTGATCCGTTGCAAGGATCACGGATAATTTTTCGGTTTCAGGTCGCACTGATTGACTTTGCGAAGCGCTCTGCAACCGCTTCGACGAGTTCACGACGAACCCCACATGGTGCAGTCTTCCAACCTGACCTGTGGGCATGAACGGTTCCAGAAATCGCATGTTTGCCGCCGCTCGTCCTTCTACGCTATAGATCTTGGTTATTCACTGGGACCACTAAATCGACACCGATCATCGGCTGCCTGCGGCCGTAATCGAGGCGCGTTCCCAGGGAAAAAAGCCACGTCAAGTGAAGACGCTGTCTCCAGTTCCAAGCTGGAGGCGGCACCCAACCGACAATGGGAGCGCCTTCATCGAATATATCGCCGAACTCTTACTCCGTCTCACGAAATAAAACGGGAAGCCGCGTTCAAGCTCAGTATTGAGGGCGATATCGGCGGAGATAAACAACCACGGATTGATATCCGCGATGGCTGCTCGTATAGAATCGGCCACATCGGCAGCGTCTTGCGAATCATTATAATAGGCATACTTGAGACATAAACGCCCATCGCGGAGGGTCATCACAAGGAACGCAATAATTGCGTCCTCTCGGCTCACGCGCAAGAGAACTTGCCTAAAGCCTTTAGCAAACACCGAGAAGGCATATCTCTTTTGAACCGCTTTGTCCTCTTCGCTTGGCGACATCCAAGGGAACTTTAGAACCCAATTCCAGTACGAGCTATCGCGTCCAAGCGGATCCCTAACAGCCCACGTGTTGATGAATGACTCCAGAGACCCATCGAGTTCACCGACCGTTTGAATCTCCAGGCCACGGTTTGGGAGTTCCCGCGGAAAAATCATCCGGTTCCTGGCCCTTGCAAACCAACTTGTCAAACGGTTCAGGATACGAAATGACGGTGGCAGACCTATGATGTAGTACGACCGGTCAAATCTGGCACACTCCCGAAACTGCCTTGTGGCATCGTACACTCTTTCCGCTTCAATTGAGGGAGAAAACACGGCTAATTTGTTCGAGTACTTCTTCATAGCGGCAAATAAGATCTTCATCGCTGCAAGCCGCTGTTCGCTTTCTTTATCAACCCACCATGGCGTCAGCCAGCCGAATTTCATCGGCGTTTGAGCTTCCCTTATCAGCCAATCCGGCAGAATACCAAGATAAGCCACCAGTTGGCCCTTGTTGAGCGCCGTGATCAGAATGGTGTCGTTGTCGTCCGCTCGCGGGTTGAAAACTTGGGAGAAGGCGCGGCGTTTTGTGATCGGCAACTTTGGTTGCATCCAAAAGCGTTCGTCCGCAAGCAGCTTCTTCAGGTCCCGCTTCGTATATTCAAAAATTTCGATACTAGCCATTTAGGTCCTGATTTGAGTCCTGCGGTCCTCTCGGGCGACTTTGGCGCTCGTGGTAATGCGTATGAGGAACCGTTATGACAATACTTAGTTTCGTCGGATGACCTCAGTTCTACTCACCCGTCGCGCAAGCGATTTTACTGATAGCTCTTTTAGAACGTGACGAATGCTCGGATTCGCAGCGCCGCGCGCATCGATCGAAAATCGCTGGAAGGAAAACGCGACTGGGTCTACGCGCGCTTCACTCGTACCGAAGGAAAGAATAAGACCAAGGTCGGTCATATATCTGAAGACGCACGTCGGGACACCGCTATCATGAAAGGGAAACGCGAAGTACCGGCACGGTAGACCGAGCCTCTGAATAAAGTCCACGCTCGCGAAAATTTGCTTCTTTTGGTCTTCGACGGTCAGTTCGTAGAAATATGGGTGGCTCTCGCTGTGACTTCCAAACTCAAATCCGGCACGAGAAAGTTCCAAAACTTGGCTAGTTGTTAAGTAAGGCTCGCACCGGCGCAAATAGTCGTCGAAGTCGACCTCAAAAAACCTCGCCACATCATCAAGAATGTTCTCGTCAGCAAACCGCAGCGCTTTCAGCTTCGCATGCAGACTCTCGCCTGGACGAAGCTTTATTTGCGGGGGGATGCGCTCAGATTGTTGTTTGGATCGGTCGATAAGCAAGCTGACCTTATGGCGCCACATGAGCCGCTTGTTATCAATCGTTGCGCTATTGAGAAAGAAGATTGCTGGGATGCCTTTGTTGCGAAGTATCGGCGCGATGATGTCGTATATCTCTCGCATTCCGTCGTCGAACGACAAAATGAAAGCCCGTGCCAATGTCTTGTTGTCACGAAGCCGCGGGAGTTGTTCTAACTCCGCAATCTGCAAGGGTCGGAACTGCTGGCAGAGAAAGTCGAGGTCTGCCTTAAACCTGGCGATGTTAGGCACCGCAAAGAGATGCTTGACATGCGCCGGAGGGTCGTCGGTTATGATATGCGCAAAGGGGAACAGCACGTTGGCTGGCGGACGATAAAGATCTGGGATCAAGCGACTACAGGCCTTCAAAACAGTTCGCTTCAAGGTCATTGGTTGGAGCTCAGCCACCGACGCCGATACAATCGTTGAGAAAGTTGCACGATTGTATAAGCGAACATCTGAGCTACTTAGCTAGGCTATCGCCATCGCCGCACTTGGCTGACAGATACTCGGCTAGAGATTCAAACGAGTCCAATTCGGCAAGTTTGTCGAGATCTACTGCCGTTTGGAACTCTTCTTCGACCACGTGCAAAAGGGTAATCGCAGCTAGTGAATCCCAGCGGGCAACGGTGGCTACGCTGGCGCCGGGAATGCTCGCATCTGACAAAATGGGAAATACCGCGCGGAAGCACTTCTTCAATTTCTCTCTGACATCACTCATGAGATTGTCTCCACCTGGTGGTATAGACACGGGCAATGCTTTTCGAATTGCGTCCGTGTAACAGTAAATGGCCCCTCAGGCGCAACGCCCAGAAGCGGCACGAAACACTCCCGGAAAGGGCCATTCTTCGGCGTGGCGGCAAATTCGAGCAGCAGTTCATCAACCCCGAACCGGCGGAACAGCAAATCCAGGCAGCCGTGCTCGATGCGTCGTGAGAAAGCCCGGCAGCTCATAACCCAAGTGTGAACCCGCAACGCGCTGTTGTGGCGTTTACCTGCAAGCACCGCGATTTTTCCCAACGGCCCGTATTTATCCTCATAGGAAACCAAGAGCAGGAAGCTGCTCCGTGAATCGAAGTTTCGCCGCCACTCCGCCTCCGTGTGTCGTACTCCATTCAGGTTGAATTGATTCGTCTTATTCACGAGCTCGAGGATGCGTGAATCCGTCACCGGTGGATTGAACTGAGCTGTGAGCACAGCCCCCGCCTGGGAGAGAAACATCTCTTGCCGCGACCCTGACACGTTATCTTGTGGATGGGTTGCGGCAGTACGAATGCTCGCTAATCGGAATCTATCCTCGTCAGCCAACCGGCGCTTACCGAAGAGGTCGCGAACTGTTCGGAACAGGGCCAATGTCGCCGCGTAATCATTCTTCGGAAACAGCAGACAATCAATTTCCGGCCAAGCGGCCTTCACCTCCGCAAGCTCCATCGGGCTGTCGTCTACGAACACGACGCTATCAGGTCCGATATTCCAGGCGGCGAGAATACGCCCTACCGACTCGGACTTTGGCCTCCAGTGGACTTCCATCGGAAAAATGTTGTCTTTGGCGAGTCGGATGTCCCGCCGTGCAAACACCTGTTCCACGATGTCCAAGTTGTTCTTGCTGGCCACAGCCAGCAGCACTCCTTGTCCCGCCAGCGCGGCCAGAGTTTGTTGGTAAAGACCATGGACTTGGGCGTGATTGCTCAGGTCCCAGGCGACGGCTTCCGGTCCGACTTCGCCCACAAGCCCGCTCCAAACCGTGTCATCAAGGTCCGTAATCAACCCCTTCTTGGGCGCCGCGGGCAGCAGTAGCCGAGCCAGCGCTGCCCCCACCGCATCAGCGTGAGGAACCGAGTAGGGGTGCCCCGTCAACAACTCGGCTTGCAGGTCGAGGCGCCGTCCGAGCGGAGACTGCTCGAGCAGTCGCTGAGGACTCACGACCGAAACTCCCAGGCACTCCGCTAGGCGTGCGGCGAACTTCGCGAGGTCTGCCCGGATTGCCAGTTCCGCCTTTCCCGCTTCCCAACCCGGCGCGTGGAAAGCTGGTGGCAGCGGTAAGCTCGGTGAAGAGAGTGCTACGGGCACTGCATCACTGAGCCGTTCAATTGCATCGCCAAGTCGCTCCAGCGCAGCAGCCACCTGCTCCGCGATTTCGGCTTCCTCCGGCGGTCCCCAGCCACCCAGGCTGCGGTAACCGAGCCGCGCGTCCAGATCTGGCCACTCCAGGGCAATGGCCACAGTTTGGGTGTCCTTGGAAGGTTGACGCTCAAGCGTTCCGGCCAGATCCCCGTACAGCCCGCTGCCCACCTTGACCCGGCGTCCTGGAAGCGACTTTTGCAGGTGCGCGCCGAGAAACGTTTCGAGGTGAAGCGGCGTGAATCCGCAGGCAAGCAGGACCGGGAAAGTCGTCCCCTGGGCCGACTCCGCCTCATTTAATGTTTGCAGCGCTTCTGTCAGCTTCACAGGTCACCTAGACGGCGTCGAAGCGCCAACGGTCGCGGAAATCCAAGCCACGGCATGATTTGCGGAGGAGTCATCTAAGACGCCCGCCTTTTGGCTTTGCGAATCATGTTTTCGGGTTGTTCCCGACTTGTTTGTTCCACCAGTGATCAAAACTCTTGATCGGCAGTACGGCGAGCGATCCCCGCTCCAGATAGTATTGATACTTTGGCTCCGTATCCGGCACGCGCTGCCAAAATGTGAAAATATCCGGCACCAATTAAGCCACTGACTACAGAAGCAGGGTCATTCATGTCTTCGTGCCACTCCTCCTCTAGCCTGACAACTTTGACCAAGCTATCTGTAAGGCAGTAGTTTTGCCCGTGGATTTCAACACAACTCAAACGGACGGGTTTGCCATTGCGGACTGCGTCTTTGCGGAAAAACCGCAACGGCTGTGATGCACTTAAAAAAAGGTATGCCTTCCATAAAGCCAAATGATCAAACTGTCAGTGCATTTGCCGCTCCCGCCGAGCGCCTCTCATTGAGGAAATTCCCCGCAACCATTGCTCGAGCATGACGAGGCTAAACAGAAGCTTGTGATTGTCCTGCCGCCGTGATCGGTGGGCTTCGAGGAGTTTTCGTACTGGTTCAGGTTTAAGCAAATCAAACATCATGGAGCTTTCATCCAAGAGCAGTTCCGGAAGCTCGCTTCTAAGCGATGAATGAAACCATTCGTCTACCACGTTCACCGCAAAGCCCCGCTTCTTTCTTTTGAGGATACGCGGAGCCAAATAGCTTTGGCAGACCTGCCTATGTAGCCATTTGCGATTTCCGTTGCGGATCTTGAAACCGGCGCCCAGCCGCTGAACGTATTCCACAACCGTGCGATCCAGATAGGGCACACGGACTTCAAGGCTGTGAGCCATGGATAGCTTGTCCGCATACATCAGCAGTTCGTCCGGAAGCGAGGACCGCAGTTCAAGGAGTTGAAACCCACCGAGTTCGTCGGTGTGCTCCATTTGCGGAACCAGCCCGCGCCAGTAATCAACCAGTTTATGGCCCTCTCTCTCGGGAAGCAGATCATCTTGAAAAAGACCGTCTATGGTCTTCGCTGGCGCCAAGGAAAAAACATTCTGATAGCGCTTCAGTCGGTCTGAGATCCCTAATGAAGAGACGCCTCGCTTCAATGTTTCGTTGCGCGGCAGCCCATCGACAGCGAAGCCGACCATCGAGCGGAGGCCTATCGGCAGTCCCCGCCACCAATTTCCGTAATGAACGCCAAGATGCCGTTTGTAGCCACCAAACAGTTCGTCCGGACCCTGGCCGATTAGAGCCACCTTAACATCCTGTCGCGCGCGTTGAGAGACGAAATACATCGGGACGATGGAAGAAGCCGCAATTGGTTCCTCCAAGCATTCCACGATACTCGGCAGAGATTTCTCGAACTCGGCCTGATCGAGCTTTACCGTTACGTGCTTGGCGCCGAGAAGGGAAGCAGTCTCTGCTGCGTCCGCTAGCTCATCATCTTGGAACGTCTCGCCATAACCTATCGTATATGCCGGCCAGGGACCGCCTTGTTCATTCATCAACGCCAGGAGCAATCCCGAGTCGAGGCCGCCACTCAGGAGTATTCCGACCGGCACGTCGCTAAGTAGATGGCGACGAACAGCCGCCCGGTACAATTCCAGAAGCTCACGTGTAGCCTCTTCATCTTCTCTCGGACTTGAAAAAGGAGTTGGCGTGTAGTTGTACCAACGTTCTTCCCGACATTCTCCTCCCTCAACTACCAACATCGTACCGGACGCCAGTTTTCGAATTCCTTGAAAAATCGTCAACGGAGACGGCGTATAGCGAAACCGAAGAAAAAGATTGAGCGCAACGGGGTCCACCCCAGGTTTAGAATCTTCCGCGGCCAGAACCGCACGGATTTCCGATCCGAATGTCAGTTGGCCATTCGCGATCCGGTAGTAAATCAGCTTGATGCCCATTGCATCCCGAGCCACAACCAGGCGCTTATTCTTCACATCCCAGATAGCCAGCCCAAACATCCCGTTGAGATGATCCAAGACTTCGGCGCCCCATTCTTTATAGCCGTGAACAATCACCTCCGTGTCAGAGTTCGTGCGAAAACAATGGCCGCGTTTCTCAAGCTGGACGCGCAATTCCTTGAAGTTGTAAATTTCACCATTCAGGATGACCCAGGTTGTTTCTTCAGCGTCCGACATCGGCTGATGGCCTCCTGCCAGATCGATGATGGAGAGTCGTCGGAAGCCTAATCCCAGCGGGCCTGAGATAAAGTAGCCCTCATCGTCGGGACCACGGTGGACCATCGTTGCGGTCATTCGCCGAACTGTATCGGGTTCGACCGGCTCGTTCCGGACGAAGTTAAGCTGACCGCAGATGCCGCACATTAGGACGTTGAGAAGTTGAGGGTTGAGAAGTTGAGAGGTTGGGACTGATCTCTGACGTCTGATATCTGACCTCTGTCCTCTCCTGCTTCCGCTTCCGTTTTCAGCGTTTCTCTCCGAGCCGTAGGCTCTACGCAGCCGGAGGCAGCTTTGAGTTTTTCAGCTTTTCTTGCCTGGCGTAAGTAAAAGGCGAGGCTGCGAAACATTTGCGACTGGCCCCAGCGATGCATGGGGACATTGTCCCAGCCCAAATGCAGCCGACGCGAGCGGAAGGAACTGTCCGGTTTGATCCAGTCTTTAAGAATTCCTTCAATGACTGTTCTTAGTGTCGTTTCCAACTGCGGAAAACGGTCGCGAAGCAGCAAACAGAGGTTGATGCACTCGGCGCAGTCGTAAAGCTCGCGCTTGTAAACAGTGAGACGCGGGGCTTTAGAAAAAGGTTTCGGGAGTCCATTTTCATCAAAGAGATTGTTGAGATAATAATCGACGCCTCTCGCCAGAGCCTCTCCGCAAGCCTCGTGTCCAGTGAGCGCGTGGATTTTGGCGAGAGCCTTCGTCACAAAACAAGTGTGAAAGTGATCAACAAAGTCCCGCACGCCATCCACGGCGTACGGCCATGAACCGTCAGCATTCTGATTTTCCAGGACGAAATTCAGATTCCGCTCAGCAATTCGCCAATAGTCATCCTTAGAAAGGACCTGAGAAGCGCTCGTTAACAAAAATGCCCGGTAAGCGGCCGCGTTGACAACGCCTCCCTTATCGAAGGGAGTATATGAACAACTGCTTGCGGTTTCCGATGTCCGGAAATCCTTGATGTCGATCGTGGCGTGGCGAGCAATCGATTCAAGGATTCGTTCCCACTCATCTCGCGAATCTAACTCGTAAACTTGAAGGAAGGCCTCATAGACATAAGGAGTGGTTGTTATGAGCGGTGTCTGTTGTTTGATAACCTCGTTACGAGTGACCCAATCAAAGGGATATCCCCAGCAATATTCTTTGAATTGAATGCAACGGCTCTCCCTTAGCGCGTTCAGAAAATGAACTGCTCTTTCCAGATCGGCCGAATCTGAAGTCGTTTCATAAAGAAACGCGAATCCCATCGCATAATGAGCGTCGGCAATCGGAAATCGGAGCGGATGATGGAAGAGTTTCCGAGCTGAAGGGACGAAGGCCTCAGATAAAATAATGGGAGCCACCGCGACCGTTCCAAAAATTCGGTGCCGATAGTAGAGCGCCTTAGCGGCCATACCATACGAACCGGCGTAGAAACTTTGGTGGTCCCACGATGTTTCGCCGAAAGCATCTAGCCATTTCGCGAAACTGGTCAGGGCCCGAGATACCTCATCCGCAAGTTGATTAGATGTCGTTGCTCCTTTCATGTTAATCGCCGGCCGCTGTCTTCTGCCCTCTTGTCCTCTGCCTCCTGACCGCTGACCTCCCGCCGGGGCCGCTTCCAGCCCGTTGGTCTTCCAGGCCGGAGGGTAGGCGCCTCTGGGCCGCAGGCCGCCCTCTGTCATTGAACGTTGAGCGTTGGACGTTGAGTGTTGGGCGTTTGCTTCGCTTCAGCCGTCTTCCGCCCTAAGCATGCGAGTCGGGACTTCGTGGTGGTGACATAATTATCTCGGGCCTCGGACAGATAACGCCGCAACAACGTCTTGACTCTGTAACCTACCTTTTCCCTGCATTGCCCATTTGGAGAGAGATCGTGAAATCTTACGTTAACCGTTCTGCTCTGGCCGGCATTCAGTTCAATTTCAAAAGCGATGCAGCCTTGCGAGAAATTCCAGGTAATTTGATCGGATTCGACGCGTATTTCTTTAATGGCCCGAGGATCGGACTCGCGCCTTTTTACGACGAACCGTTTTCGCTTGTCAGAGCAATTCTTCACCTGCAACTCAGTCCCGTACATCTCTACCTCCATCACGCCGGTTGAGAGCTCCCTTTGTCGACAACTACGCTTCACAACTTCGCCCAAGCTACGCCATGAGAGCGGACACTTTAGCGCATTGAGCCGGTCGATGAATTCCAAGAGGCGCGCGTAGCGATCGCGGCAAAAATCGTGATGAATGACGACGATGCAAGGTTTGCCGAGAAGAATATCGAAGGCAAAGTTTTCCACGCCTTGTGAAGGATATCGCCGTGTAAAGATTGGAAAGGAACCGTAGCTCATCACTGCGACATCCCACACATCAGAAATCTTGACTGTGGTCGCCTGGGGCGCAGTAGCAACGACTTCGGTGTTCACTACGGCGGTGAAGCTAGAGTGCTTCAAGGCATCGATGGCAGGTTCTGAAAAGACCCCTTGAGGAAAAACCATGATGCGCTCATGACGAAGTCCCGTTTTCGATTCATGAACAGACATGCGATCCGCCGCTTGCAGAGCCTTGCTGCGAAGGCGGTTCCGATCATGGCTTCCAAACTCCGCGCCGGTGTGGTCGCAACCATGAATTGAAAGCGAATATTTCTCTGGGTTTTCCTTGAATAACCTCACTACTCCCGGGTCGCTTCTGCGCCAATTCCACGGGATGAATGCGATATTGGTCGAAAATCGGTGACGTTCCATTAGATGCAGGAGCTCCTGGAAGTTGAGGAACCCATAGCTGGGCTTCAGCAGCGGATCGTCAATCACTAAACAAGCATTTGCTTCTGGAGCATTCCAGCAGGTTTCCGCAAAGGCCCATTTAATATAGAGCACAACCGGAACTGCGGAACGAATATGATCGCGGACATCAAAATTGCCCGCCGCGAGCTCAGCATCAATGTCAACGATTTTTGGGAAAGCTGAAAGGAAGATTGGCACCGTGTAGCGTTCGACCTTTACAAAGGTTGCGCCGTGATCGGTCGAAATAATGGCGGTTATGTTTCCGTTCGATGTGTCAAACAAGAGGCCGTCTTCGAGGGCGGCCGCGTGTAGCCCTACTCCACTCATGGCGCCGCAAAACTGGGTCAGACTCTCTGATACAGCCCACTCGCTGGTGCCCCCATTCATTTCATCGAGCGACGCCTGATTATCGTTCGTTATGTGCCTTAGCAATTTCTGGAGCTCGCCGAAATCTTTTCCCGCATGGGCGAAGATCGAATGAACATGCTCCCGCCAAAACCGAATACCCTCCGAACTCTGCTCTAAGTCTTCGATCAATTTCAACAGCACCTCCGCCGGACAAAGCAGTCTTAATTTCGAGGAGTTTTGATGATCTGCGCGATCGTAGCTCAAAAACTCCCCTATGGTCTTGGCACGCCATGGGACGCCAAAGAAATTAAGCACTTTGGCCATGTTGTCGTTTTCCACCGACACGTCACCGTCGGTCAAAAGTATCGCTTCTTCCTTCATGGGAAGATTCTCTTAATTGGTCGCGCCCTTCAGAGTTCGGGTGCTCATGTTGTGGGCTTTCTTGAGACCACCAACGACCTCATGGCCCGGGAGATGGCAATCGTATTCAGCAAGGGCGAGATCTGCTCAAGAAGCCCGCACATAAATCCACCCGCGGAGTGGGGAATCCAACAAAAATGCTCCTTTCGCAGCACGTCGAAGCCCACTTTCTTAAACGGTGCAGCGTATTCCTCCAGAGAGGGAAGATAGCATTCTTCCTCCTTGCTTTTCCGGAACCGATTTTTCAATGCGCTCCGGAACAAGGGAAATCGGTCGTTCATATCGATGACCACGCAAACTCCTCCTGGCGCCAGCAAATCGAAGATCGCTTGCGCACAATCCAGTTCCTTCCCCGCGCGATGACAGTATCGGACGGTGTTTACACCAAGGATGAAATGAAACGAGTTTCCCAGTTCGGACTTCTCTTTTTCCAACGACGCCGACAGATCTTCCATGAGCGTTTCGTTCTTGGCGACGTGAAACGCGACCTTGCCCTGCTCTTCGCGCCCCAGGTAACTTTTGGCTTCACCCCTGGCCGCTTCGATCAGGACCGGGGAGAAATCGGTACCGATCGCGCTTTCAACGCGAATCCCTTCCTGGCCCAATACAGAGATCAAGTGCACAAGATTCATTCCTCCGCCGCAACCGAACTCCAGCAGGCGAATGCCTTGTTGCCTCACTACTTGAGGCAAGCGGCCGACTGCTTCCAGATAAACCTTCTTATAATCGTGATCGAGAAGATAACTGATCCCAAAGCCTGCCGTGGCCTTGGTATATTTTAAGATCGCATCCTTTGAGGTGTACTCACGAAAGAACGTGCCCGTCTCGATACGTGTATCGGTATCCGTAGAAATCATGTTTCCGAGTGAGTTAGCTGAGCGCAGAAATCGCGGTAGTGCCAAACATCGCTCTTAGAGCCGGGTTTGGTTCTCGGCCGGCGCCAGACGAAAGCTGTCCACCTTCTTGAATCTTAGAAGAGTGCGAAAAATTGCTCTGAGTTTTTTCATCTGTTCCCTTCGATGAAACCGCATTAACTCTGGGGTTACTGGGCGCTTGATCCGTCTTAAGGCCGCCCAGGCATAACCGGCGAATAGGGCTAGGCCCTCAATGAGCACCGGTTGCTTTGCCATCCGGTAAGCCACGCGAAACAACTGCCAGACGGGGGAGCCTCCAAGATAATAATCCTTTTCTCCATAAGAAAAGCTTGCCGCCATACCGCTCCTGCCCGCCGTGCCCAGCGCTCGGTAGTGATGAAATCGCTTTTCCGGGAAGGACCTTGTTTTCCATCCCTTCATCCGTGCTGTCGTTACGGCAATCCAATCGATACCTCCTGCTCGGTTCGGAATATAGCCGCCAATCTCCTCAAAACACTTGCGCCGGAAAAGCTGACATCCCCCAGCAACATGGTTCTCACCCTCAAAGCTGTCCCGGGCTGAGTCGTAACCATTTTCGAGAAACGGAGTTCCGGCCACGCCGAGTTTCGGATCTTCAGAGAACTTCTCCATTAGAAACTCCAGGTAATCGGCGTCAAATGAAAGATCGGCATCGAGATTTCCTATTACTTCAAATTGAAGCGATTGAACTCGCTCCAACCCAGCATTAAAAGCGTGCACCTTTCCAGCAAAACTACGATCGCGACGTTGCGGTAGGCGCACCAGTTCGATCCAGGGATAACGACTCGTGTAATTCTCCCCGATCTCCGTTGTTCCATCCGTTGAGCCGTCATCAACAATTACCCATCGCTCGGGCAACACTGTCTGGGCGACCATCGATTCAAGCGTCTTTTGAATGAAAGCTGCTTCGTTGTGCGCCGGGGTAATGAGGACGTACTTCATGGGGGTCAAGGATCAGAGGACAGAGAACAGAGGTCAGATGACAGAGACCGGAGGTAGCGGGGCATCGCCGGTCATCACGGATAAATGCTCATTAACCGCTTGCTTTTGAGCTGGGTAAATTTGCTTAAAGATTTCATCCATGATTCGGGCGGTTAAGACGATTTGCCGATAAGGAATCGGAGGCGGGCCTCCCAGCCGAATGCTGTTATAGAAGCGTTCGATCAATTCTTTCATTCCGAAGTCCTGATAAAGCCGCCGGCGAAGGAAATTCGTGACGTTGACCCGCGCATTTCTAACATATTCCCGGGCATTGTTTAACGGTGGAACAAAGTAGGTGAGATAGCTTTTGTAGGAGCGATTCTCGTTTCGCACCAGGCTTCCGCTGACATGATCCACCACAATTGAATTGGCTGGGCCGTAAATCCGAAATTGGTTCAGTGCCGGTTTGATCTGAGTCGAAAAACAGAAAAACGCAGTTGTGCCGCTCTCATCCCGGATGAGGACCCGCAGCTCGTCTAGAACATCTTCCGACCCGAGGGTCCGGAGCCGCTGGCTTTGATGAGCCCCGGCAACAATTTCAGTCAACTCATCATCGAGAAACTCAGCTAACTGGGCAATCCCATGGCTGATAATATTGTGAAGCAATTGTCCCGGAAGCTGGCGCACCCAATGGTTGGCATCTCCCAGAACGGGCCAGACGTAACTCGCGTCACCGAGGTCGTAGGAAAAGTGGCTCTCCAGATGGACAGGCTTTCCGCCCAGGTATCCCTTCTCCAGGAGCCGTCGCATTTCGAGCATCTCGAGCGTGAATTGAAGATTATGGCCCGCGGTGATTTTTAGATCGCGGCGATCTGTGAGCTGGGTCAACGATTTTGCCTCGTCGGCTGTAACTGTGAACGGTTTTTCCACGTAAATGTGGCTTCCGAATTCAAGACATTGCTTTGCAAGTGAAAAATGACTTTGAGGCGGAGTTGTAATGTGAACGATGTTCGGGCTAGTCGCTTGCAGCATATCACCCAAATCGGAAAAGCACTCGGCGATTCCAAAGCGCTCCCCAAGCTGTTTGGCCATTAATAATTCGCGATCACAAAGCGCTACAATTTTGCAATCAGTGAGGCGACGGATGGCTAAAACATGCTGGTCAGCGATTTTGCCACACCCGACGAGCGCCACCCGCAGGGTGCGCGAAGTTGAGGGTTGAGAGTTAATGGTTGATGGCCGTCGGGTTAAGCGCTGCGCTCAGTGTCGGGCAGTGATGACCGATGACCGATGACCGATGACCGATGACCGATGACCGATGACCGATGACAGAGGACCGATTTAACGCTTCACCGATGCGTCCGCGGCTCCGCCGCGAGTAAATTGGCTCAAGAAGGCGGCCATAGCATCTTTCATGTTGACCCTTGGCTTCCAGCATAATCGGTCACGAAGCTTTTGATTCGAGTAACAGTTCCCTTTCCACTCGGCGGCACAGCGACGACGATTGAAGACCGGAGGAAGCTGCCCTTTTGACCATTTCGAGTACTTCTCCCAGAACAGGCTCAATCCATACGCGAGAAAGTAGGGAACGCGAACGGAGAAGAAAGGCTTTACGCTTTTCTTGTAAGCCTCAAGAAGTTGCCTGCTCGTGACCGGTTCATCGTCCACCACGTTGAAAATCTCGCCATCTACATCGCGTTTAAGTCCAGAGAGCACAACCGCCTCGGCGCAGTTGTCCACAAACGTCAAAGGCAGACGGTTGGATCCGCCGAGATGGATGAAGAACCCAAAAGTATCAATACCTATGCGACCACTCAGGTCTCGCCTGCCTGGACCGAAGACGGCTCCCGGTCGAACGATCACGTAAGGTAACCGATGTTGATCCCCGTATTGCCTGACCAGCTCCTCTTGTTTGAGTTTGCCGAAACAATAAGCGTCAAATCGCTCCTGCGGCGCATCCTCCAATGCGCAGGTCTCGTCGAGCGCGGCACCGCGTTTCAGTTTCAAGGTCGAGTAAACCGCGAAAGAACTGACATTCACAAATCGCTTCGGCTGCCCGAATTCAAGAAATGCGTCCATTAAATTGCGGGTGGCTAGGGCCGAGTTCATGAACGCTCCGGCGAAGGACTTTTCGGTCCCACAGGCCAAGTGATAAATGATTGAAACTCCTTTGGCTGCTTTCTGGCAATCCTCTCGTGAAGCCAGATCGCCAGAAATAAGTTCGACATTTTTCCCCGCATCAAATCGCCTCAGCACGTTTTCGAGCCGCTCAAGCCGGCTGGAAGGCCGAACAAAGCAACGGAGTTTGGAAAAACCATATTCGAAAAGTGTCTCGACTACCTTTGCGCCAATAAAACCGTTCGATCCGGTCACCAGAATGGGATCATCCTGAGACGCAATGTGTGGCAAATTCATTGTGGAGCCGATCTCAGCTTTTAGATTGCTGCTGCTGCCGCGACCCTGGTGACGATCAATTGATCGCCTGATAAAATTGCTCGGTCCGAGTGAGGATCCAGAGTAGCCTATGGTCCGGTGACCCGGAGATTTTGGGGCGCACTCACGCTCGCTCCGCTGACCAATGGATGCGGGTAGGTGTAAGGAGTGTACCCAGGTTTGGCAGCACTAAAATAATGAACACCAGACTTAATAATTGACAATGGTGAACCGTAACTGATTGTAGTACTGTTATCAGGTGATGTGTTATTCCACTGGTAAATCGGGTCGGTAACCTGATTGTACCATCCACTCGGAACTACCGGGGTTAAACCACTTACAAGACCGCCCTTGCCCACGCCCGGCTGATCGAGTGCTTCATTGACTTGCCAAATCTGATACTGATCACCAACAGCCCATACCATGTTTTGGCTATATTGTCCAGGCACATTGGTGAGCGTGTTGGAAGTATTCGCAGAAATCTCGCCACCAACGTACCCGGTTAAGCCTACTTTTATTACCGAATATCCTACCCATTGACCTGGTGTCCAAGACTTGGTTGAGTCAGTTAGGGTATTCGTACCTACGGTCGTTACCGTTCCACTTACAAATGGCCCGCCGGCTACATTGCTATCCCACACATTCCGACCATCGGCTTCACCCCACGGCGCCATAGGATACCACATCCGGTAGCACTGCAATTTGATCTGGCTTGGAGGATGTAAGATATTAGTAAACGTGTTCCCCCAAAATACTCCAGTGCCAGAACGTATCCCTATCCATGCGCTAGCTAGACCCTGGAAATTGTTGTTATATACTTCCATTACTCGCGCGCCTCTCGCGCGACCGGTGCTATCGGTTCCATGAGTGGTCACTGAAGCATTTATTAGAGTGCAGTGTCGAATCACAAATCGGCATCCGAAGCAACCGTCGGTCAGTGATTCTCCATAAATAGAGCTGGTGCAGGTAAAAGTGCTGTCCTCAACGAAGAAATACTTATCCGTGCCCCAATAAGTATCGTCCGCCCATACGCCGTCCCCGTAGTTGTTGGTTCCACCTCCCCAGTGTGCATTGGAAAATAGGAAGGGGATGTGTTGCGGCCCAGCCGTAAAGGTATTGTGATCAGCAACCCCAAAAACATCAACGAGCGAAAACGTATAATACGGAGATTGTCCGAATATACAGTTATCAACTCTGAAACGGCTCCCGTCTTGCTGGCTATTGCCACTCACATTAAACTCCGCATTGCTTTGATTGACGATAGAACTATTTGGAACCTGAAAAGAGGTCAGCCGAGTTAATTGGCCAGGAGACAAAGTGATCGTCATTAGTGTTCCGCTGGTTGGAACACTATTAGTAATAATCGTTTGGGATGACCCTGCTCCTTGAAGCGTAATCGCCTTATTTATGGTGAGGGTTCTCGTCCATGTCGCGGAACCGGCAGGCATGCTGATTGTATCGCCATCTGAAGCGGAGTTTATCGCCGTTTGGACTGAGGCAAGGGATGGGTCAGGTACATAGATTGTGCCAGCGGAAACTGTATTCCAGGAGATTAATCCTAAGACACTGACGGCCAACCACTTAAACACGGTACGATAGGTTGCTTGCATGAGAATGAATTCTGGCAATTTCCGGCGATGGTTGGAACTTTAGCAACAATTATGCCGATTTAACCTCCGGGGCATAATTATGGAAAACACCGCGATTTTCAAAGTTTATTAACAATCCTCCACGCGTTCGCGCCATTGTCATTCGGACCGAAAATAATTCATCGCGGAAGTTTCTCAACAAGCACCGCTGAAATCAGATGTCAACTTCGGACGAGGTTCGAATAGACGGTTCTTCGTCCCCGCGACCGAGGTTGAAACAGCTTTTCAGTCGATCTTGCGATAGGCCGATGCTGGCCCCATCTGGCCGATGAGAAAGTGGGCGTATTACGAGGAACTCAAACAGCGACTCGAAAGTGAGAGGCTGACAGTAAATCTATGTTTCAGAAATCTTTGTCTCAGGGCTTCCTGGTTAGCTGCGTCAGGATCCACCGCCACACCCTTTGCTCCCAGCCGCCGAACAATATCGGTCCTGTCTCCTCTGTCTGCACCGATGTCAAAGATCACGTTTCCTTTCTGGAAACCTTGTAGTGTGTTTTTGTAGAATTCGACTTCCCAAGCCCCTGTCATCGAGTAGTTGCCGCTTGGCAAAGGTCCAGTAGAAATCATATACAAAAAGTGGACTTCAAAGCCGTGGGAGAGGCCAACTCGCCTAAGAAATGCCTGCACGTATTGTTTCAATAATGCTAGCCTAGCTGCGCACCGAACGTTTCGCTGCACGGCGAAACTTCTTTTGATAGTAGATTTCGCGTAACTTGAGCAAAGTCACCGTTAGATTTTCGGGTAGCAAACGCCTGAGTCCTCGATGCAGCGTGAGGCGCAAGCAGGCCTCCCCCCAGATCGTCAATGGCACATAATAACGGGGTAGGTCGAGTTTCATAAACCCATTATTCTCCAAAAACTCCCGCATCCCGCCTCTCCGAGTTTTCCATACCCCGTAAAAAACGAACGGGATGTTTCGGCTGGCAGATATCCGAACGATCTCTGCGATTAATGCATTGCCAGGCATTTTATCACGATGAGCAAGCATCGAGAGATTTAAAACTGGGCTCGCCAGGCCGCCAGCATAAAGTAGTTTTATAAACCCAATCATTTCTTCCCCGTGAAAAGCTGCAATGAATTCACTTCTGTCGAGGTCTTTCCCTACCTCATTCTTCACCGTGGAAAAGTCTTTACCGTAATGCCAGAATGGCCTTCCTCCTTTGACAGGAGTTTCATTGAATATCTTCATAATTCCGCGCACCAATTCATCAGTGAATGGGACGTGCCGAATTACTACGCCTGCGTTGTCCGCCCTTTTGATTTTTCTTCTTGTTTCCTTCGAAATCTGCTTCTTCCACCATTGGTCGAAGGACGTTACCGGTAGAGCTGCGATCCCTTCCCATTCCAGGTGATACCTGTATTTTGGCGTCGTATCGGGCGGCCGCTGTATGAATGTTAGCAGATCTACTCGTGTGTTAATTGCTTTTAGGGCTTGGATCACCGCCTCTGGATCTCCGACATCATCGTAATATTCATGGCAGACTCGGGCGATTTTCATTACCCGTCCCCCTATTAGAATCATCGCTTTATCGACCTTGAGCGCGTCCACTTCAGAATACTTCCCTTTGACAAGTTCCTGATACCTGAAAGCTTGCATAGCTAGTTATGGCGTAGAGACATTTAGGGTAGATACACCATAAGCTGCTACAGTTTGTCCGAGTCCCTTCGGCTTGGTTATCAACCTCAGAGGACTGAGAGCGGGATGCAGCAACAATTCGAAAATAAACGTTTTCTAACCTTGCTCGATCCTCGATTTATCCAAGAAATTTTCAAGTTGAGCTCTCAATTACCGACGGTGTTTTTCGGAGTAAGACTACCAACTCTCCTCCAACTCCCATCTGGTAGCCGAGCCAGGCGGACACACGCGAGACTTGCCCCGAGAATGCAAGCCTTCCCAACAACATCGTCTCCATTCGGAGCGAAAAGTATACCTCTGCACTCGGGTAGCGGGAAAAGTGATTCTGCACACTTGCCAGGGAATGATAAATCCACTCTTGCGGCTGTTCCTTTGCACCAAGTCTACTATAATAGTCAAAAATTAAAATACCTCCCGGCCGCAGGTAGTTGAGGAGCTGGTCTGTAACCTCATGCTTTTTTTCGAACTCCTGGGAATTGTAGAGGGAGCACGACCTTGTAAAAACGCAGTCAAACTCGTTTCTCCATCCCAGTCCAAGTACATCTCCCAATTCAAATTTGGCACCCGAGGAACGATACATTTCCCTTGCATAAGACAGACCAGCAGCGCTGACATCCACTCCAATTGCATCAAGGCCACGCTCTGCGAATAGCCACGTGAAAAAGCCTTGGCCGCATCCAGCATCAAGAAGGCGCCCCCCGCGTCGCAACCCAGCTTTCCCCACCAGCGCCTTAACAAATGGTCGATACAACCACGTCCGATATCTAAAGTAGTTCCGTGTTTGATACTTTTCATCATAGCCTTTTGAAATTTCGGTTGGGCCCATCTGGTGAAATATTTCAATGCTCAGACGTCGTGTTAGCGCAAATGTTGGTCCGCGATCTAGCCACGCCTGACGATGGCGATCGTCAACATAGTGACTGGTGAATAGCGAAAAGGAACGCCGGGCAGCCTAATCCGCGTATATCCGTCCTCCGACCTCCGCCTGCCGCGCCGTCGCCTTGGCGAAGGCGGGTCATCCGCGGTTAGATTCAAATTGCGCCAAAAAGCCATAGCATCCTCCATGTTGACCCTCTGTTTCCATCCTAAGCGTTGATGAAGCTTTTGGTTGGAAAAGTGGTTACCTTTCCATTGGGCCGCGCAGCGACGACGATTGAATACCGGCGGAAGCTGGTCTTTTGACCACTTGGAGTATTTCTCCCAAAGGAGACACATCGCGTAGGCAAAATGGTATGGCACTCGAACCGAAAAGAATGGCTTAACCTTTTGTCTGTAAGCTCGCAGGAACTGTCTGCTGGTCAGGACTTCATCGTCAACAACATTGAAAATTTCGCCGTCAATACCCGGCCTTAGCCCCGCCAATACGATTGATTCCGCGCAGTTATCCACGAAGGTCAGCGGCAGGCAGTTGGATCCACCCAGATGAATGAAAAACCCAAAGGTATTGATCCATACCCGGCCACTCAGATCCTTCTTGCCAGGCCCGAACACGGCTCCCGGTCGGATGATAACGTAGCGCAACCCGATGTTGATCCCCGTATTCCCTGACTAGTTCCTCTTGTTTAAGCTTGCCGAAACAATAAGCGTCAAACCGCTTCTGTGGCGCATCCTCCAACGCGCAGGTCTCATCCAACAGGGCGCCATGTTTCAGTTTCAAGTTTGAATAAACCGCAAAGGAACTGACATTTACAAAACGCCTGGGTTGCCCAAGCTCGAGAAATGCGTCGATCAGATTTCGCGTGGCTAGGGCCGAGTTCATGAACGCTCCGGCGAACGATTTTTCAATCCCCGCGGCCAACTGATAAATAATTGAAACTCCTTTGGCTGCTTTCTGACAGTCTTCTCTTGAAACCAGATCGCCCGAAATTAGTTCGACATTTTTCCCCGCATCAAACCGCCTCAGCACGTTTTCGAGCCGCTCAAGCCGGCTGGAAGGTCGAACAAAGCAACGCAATTTAGAAAAACCGTATTCGAGAAGCGTCTCGACGACCTTTGCTCCAATAAAGCCGGTCGATCCGGTGATCAGGATCCGGTCGTCTGAGCCCGCAATATCTTCAAGATTCTTTTGCACCAGGCGTGCGACCTACCAGTGCCCCGCAAGACGTGAGACTAACTCGATATCACGATGCGCATTTCGCTAAAAGGCGGCAGGGCGAGTAGGTCGGTTGTGGCAATATCCATCTCAACGGGAAGGTCCTGCGGACTCGCGCAGTGAACTTGAGATCAGGCAACCAGATGCTAAAACTGGAAATAGATAAACGGTGTAGCGTCTGTCGCGCCGAAGCAAACGAGCAAAAACAGCAGAGCTCCATACGCGAGTGCGCGCACGGGAAAAGGCCGCCTTGCAACATCAGCAGACCAATTGAAATCTTTCGGAACGATTAGGTGCGTCAAAAATACAGCGACCACCGCTGTCACGATATACGGCGAGAGTAATCGGGTGCCGCTGTGCTCCCAAGACAGCATGCGGCTTAGGTAGTACCCTGCATCCTTCAGGGACTGAGTGCGGAATACGACCCACGCCATTAAGATCACACCGATGGTCAGCAAGCGCGCGAATAAGTCCCGAATGAATTGGGACACAGGGTGATGGATTACTGAGGCCAATGGATTCCGAATCGTCCATACCCTATGAATCGCCAGCGATGTCCCATGGATTCCACCCCAGACCACATAGTTCCAACTCGCGCCGTGCCACAATCCGCAAAGAAGCATGGTGATTGTCAGGTTAGAACAAGCCCGAAGCGTGGGATTACGAACATTCTTTCTTGTCACCTCCAGGGGAAGGAAAACGTAATCGCGGAACCAGGCCGATAAAGTAATATGCCATCGCCGCCAAAATTCCGTGATTGAGAGTGAGCTATATGGCATCTGAAAGTTCTCGGGTAATTTGAATCCTAGTATCAGTGCACAGCCGATCGCCATGTCCGAGTATCCGGAAAAGTCGCAATAAATCTGTACGGCATAGCCGAGCAAGCCCTGCAATAAGGTCAAGCTGTCGTATTGCGCAGGCGTAGAGAAGATTTGATCGACGCTGCTACCAATCTGGTCGGAGATGACCAGTTTTTTTACGGCGCCTAGAAGAAAATAAGATAGGCCAGTTTCGATTTCAGCCATGCTGGCGCGAACTCGACGCGATAGTTGCGGCAAAAAATCGCCGGCACGCATAATGGGACCTGCCAGGAGCTTTGGAAAGAAGGAGACGAAGAGCGAATAATCTGTGAGGCTGCGACTGGGCGAAATCCGTTCATAATAAACGTCGATTACATAGCTCATGCTCGCAAACGTGAAGTAGGAGATGGCGGGTGGTAGAACGATCTCGTAGCGTGGATGCGGGAAGTGGATGCCCAAAAGGCCCAATCCGACCCAGACATTCTCAAGAAGGAAGTTGCTGTATTTGAAAAAACCGAGAATGCCCAGATTGGCCAGCAGGCTAACAATAAGCAGGCGTTTGCGATAATTGGGGTTCTCAGTCTCGCCCAGCTTCCGTCCAATACAGTAATCGGACACGGAACTGAACAGTAACAACAAAATGCATGGAATACTCCATGTCAGATAGAAACAGTAGCTGGCGAGGAGGAGAAACCATTTCTCAGCCGCGAAGCTGCGCAGACAGCTGCGCACGATCAAGACGGCCAGGAAAAAGCATACGAATTCAAATGAAGTGAAAATCATCGCCGGGCACAGCCCATTAAGGCTATGTGACCGAATCTGAGCGCTATTCTAGTTAGCGTTCTCGAGCTTTGAACTTACCAAGCGCTGCAGATCACCGATGTTTTTCAGTTTCAAGATCTCCACCGGTCTGAAGCGAACATGAAAATGCTGTTCTACAGCGAGAATGACGTTCACATGATTCAAGGAATCCCAGCCTGGAACATTCGCTGCGATCGTTTCATCCCTTATATCCCAGTCATCCAACCTGAGAACGGTTAATATAACCCGCTTCAATTCCTCCGTAATCATTAGTGTCTAATCCCCTCGCTTGATCGGCGAACAAAACTCTTTCTTTATTCGCTCTTCTGCTGGGTTTTCCGGCAGAGCTTTTGATTAACCAGCGTGGCGGAACAAGGTAGACCTGCGTGATGGACACGTCGATCGCCATTCCTGCCTCGATTACGTCAATCTTCAACTTTCTTTGTCCTTGCTCATCGGTTATGTGGCTTTCCGCGATGACCGATAGTCGCTCAGTTCCCAGTTCTGCGTTCTCTTCTCCAAACGCGATTACTCTCCCAGGAATTATCCCCTTAACCTTGCCCACAGCATCTTCCACATCCTCGGGATAGATATTGTTGCCCGCGACGATAACTATGTCCTTTTTTCTGCCAATCACATAGTAGCTTCCTGCGTTAGTAAACCCGTAATCGCCGCTATAATACCATCCGTCCGATAAGACTTCGGCAGTCTTTTCCGGATAGTATCTGTAACCATCAAACATCGAGATCGACCTCACCGCGATCTCTCCGACGTTCCCTTCCTCAACATCGCGACGCTTGTCGTCGACAATTCTCACTTGGCAGCCTGAAATTATTTTGCCTGATGAAACACATATTCTCGCTTGAACTCCGTCTTCCGCGATTTTCACTTTTCCCTTTGCCAGCTCAATTCTGTCGGCGGCTAACGAGGCCGGTTCCGTTTTCGGCGGTGTTTGTGTCACCGCAAACGTTGTTTCGGCCATGGCATAGCACGACGAAATTGCCAAAGGATCTAGACCCTGGCTTTGGAACCTTCTCAGGAATTTCCTATGGCTCTCCGGCCTTACTGGTTCACTGCAGTTGATAACAAGCCGCCAGCTCTCGAGGTTGATACCGTCGAGTTCATCGTCGGTTATCTTGTCAGCCATCATGTTATAAGCAAAGTTGGGGAGCCAAGAGATTGTTCCGCCTTCATCCGAGACTGCTTGCAGCAACAGGGATGGCACGATTACCCATTCGAAAGGATCTACTTGAACAGTTGGTATACCGAAGGCGAGCGGAAGATGAAACGCCGCAATAAGTCCCATGTCGTGATAGAGCGGCAGCCAACTGACAATCTTATCGCTCTCGCTCAGTTCAATTGCTTCGCCGTAGAATTTGACATGCTCCAGAATCGCGCGGTGCGAGAGCAAGACTGGCTTTTGCAGGCCGGTCGTCCCGGAAGAATGCTGAAGTAGGAAAGGATCCGAGCTGCTCAGCGCGTTGTGAATCTTCAAAACTGCATCCAGGTTTTCACCTTCCAGGCCGTTTCCGTTCTTCCACTCGAGAGGGAAATGCAGACCCTTGATGGTACTGTTTTGTTTTTCAAGGGAAGGACGAATGGTGTCGTCAAGCTCGCGCTCAGTGAAAACCCAATCCAGACCTGACCGCAGCGCCATGCCTTCAATCCCTTGCCGGAATTTATCGGGATGCAGACGTGGATTTGGATATGCCAGTATTGCCGGGATTGCTCCCAAGCAGGTTACGGCAAGATAAAGCGGATAAAGGAACCTATTGTGCCGCATGATGATGGCACAAACGTCACCTTTAATAATATCATGTTCGAGCAAGCGCACTGCGACATCTTCTGCAGCACTCATCAAGGCAGAGAACGTCCACCGAAATGGCACTTCGCCGCTGACCCAGTGAACGATTGCATCCCGATCGGGGTATTTTTCAGCATTATTACACCATTTATTCCAGAGTATCTCGTTCTCGCAATGGAGTTCTCTTATCATGGCTAACATCTTGCCTCTTCGCCCCGCGCTTGAGCTCAGCTAATGGGGCTAAGAACTCAGCGTTTCAAAGGAGATTTGAAAGAGATAATTACGAGAAGACGCCTGCAGAACAGCCGAAAATCACTATTGGCGGGCTGGCGGCTTGAGCCAGGCCAGAAATGCTTCAGTAATAGTTTGCTGTGCAAACACGTTCATATGGACGAGGTCGCAAAAATTCTCATCTGCATTGAAAGCAGATACTTGGTCCACGCGCAGCCATTGCGCTCGCGAGGCGGCTCGCTGTGCCTCAGCTAAAGCGTCTTCAAACTTGCGAACGTTTTCTGGAAGCATGAACTCCTTTGAGTACGACGCTGATACGGGTAGCACGACGACAACAGTCTGACCTCTCTCGTCCGCAAACTGCAACATTCTTTCCAAAGCCAACTTCTTGGGACCGCAGAATGACTGACCGCCGCGGAAGGACGCTCGCATAGCAATAATTTTGCCTGCCATCTTGGATTTGGACCAATCGCTGATTCTTTGCTTCTTGTATTCGTCATCCGGGTCGGTCTGTCCGAACTTGAGCGTGGGACCAGCCTCGGTTTCCGAGGTACCAGCCGAAGGCCAGATTGAATTTTTGATCTTTATCCGCAGATCTCCCATAATGCCTCTCGATCGGCCAAGCGTTGGGAAAAGTGTCCGCAGCCAGGTTATCGGATACTGACTGAGCGCGCGTTCTGAATAATCCCAATCCGCATGGATGGTCAAGAGAGTCTTGATCGTATCGCTCATTGGCACAAGGTCGGCCCGAAAATCACATATCATCGACTCGTCTAGGTCATAAGCCGACACCACGATGAAAGTTGTTCCCGCGTCAGGCACTCTTTTTTGGAACTGTTCCCATTCAAAGGGTGAGCCGCCAGCTATTCCCCAAACCTTGATTTCCATATCCACCTCTTTTGCAATCTGCTGCCACGAGATCCCGTAAGTCGCAAGTGAAGAACCCGCCAAGAAAGCTCGAGGCTTTCCATTCGGTTTCCCGATTGTAAAGGGCAGGCTGGCAGTCGTCTTGATCTTCAGCCAGGAGACCACCAAATGGCTGCCGCTTGCCGCAAGCAAGATTGCTACAGTCGATGCTAAAGCCGATTGAACGCCGCGACTCATAAAACAAAACAAACTAACTAATTAAGGAACTGCTTCCAGTGATTCGCGAGGCATTGCGTGCGGAGTTCTTTCGTCTTTCAGACTCGGGCCCTTGAATTCTCAAGTTCGTTCAAGTTTAGTTTCGAACCGGCCTGCTTCACGAGAAAGAGCACGAGGTAAAACGCGATATGTCTTTTGACGAGGAGTGCTTTTCGATCGTAAAGCCAATCTCTGCCGAAGAGCGTTTTAGCCGGGGTGGTTTTTAAGTTGCTCGGGTCTTACGTAAAGTAGTCGTTAATTGGCCCCCCAGCACTGGGAAACCCTTCTACTAGAGGGTGATGGCTTGGCCAAGCGTTCCCCAGATCAGACACACCCATCGGTTCAGCCCTAGACGGGGTTGAGATCCCCAGCGGAAACCTCCAGGGCATCGTCGGTATCGGCAACCTTGAGCTGGCGAGGGACCTGAAATTGTGTCGCCATGAGCCAAAGACTAAACCCCACGATGTTGCCATTATTGAAGGTGACCTCCGTATAGTTGTAGATTACCCCACTGAGAAATAGTGCTGCAAATAAGTTTCCAACGACTGCGCCACTCGATAATTGCCTTATACTGCTTTTCCCTGCGACGAACAGCACTGCCAAAAGTAGAACAACTCCAATCAGGCCGGTGTTCAGGTATGTCTCCAAGTAGCCATTGTGCGAATGGGCAAGAACACCATATTCCCTAACTAACGCAGATCCACTGGGGGTCAACCATACACTGGCAAAACCGGCGCCGACCAAAGGGTTCGTCTTCAAGCCCAGCGCGTCTTTCCAGATGTCGGTCCGCTCCGTCAGGGTAACGTCTCTTCCCAGGCTTTTAGCGACCACTTCCCTCAGGTCCGGGATCGCGAAAAACAGAAAGGAGGCTAAGAGCAAGCCGCACATCCACCAACCTAAACGCCTCGGGCTGCTTATTGTCCAGCTTAGATGAATAGCAAGAAATACGGCGGTGCCTAGGATGAAGCAGGTGAGCGCGGTTTTGGTGTCAGCTATCTTCAGAATCCAAAGGCACATCAAGAGAACGGCCAACTCCGGCCACATGCTGCGAATTGTCTTCAGCCACGTTGAGCGCCTCTCGATGTCCACGATACTCCAAAGTAGGCACAATCCACTTATCATGGCTAAAACTCCAAGCGCATTTTTGTTCGTAGTTACGCCGCTATAGGCCGTCGCCCCTGTCCATGGGTTATAGTATCTCCCACCCAACTCCGGGTAATATTTGATGAACAGAACTGATAGAGGAATGAGCAGATAAGCGCAGCGAAGGAACACCGTCTGTATCGCTATGGTCGGGTTTTGTTCTGTTAGGATGACCAGAATTATGACAATACTCCCTACATCCTTGATCCACCTTTTAAGTGCTACAAACGGAATAGGAGACCAGAGCACGCTGATGAGGCAGAAGAGAGCAAAGATCCAAAGCCACCTATTCTCAACAAACACCCGATTCCATGTGATCCTTCTTTTCGACAGAACGATTATTCCAAGAATGATGAGCACCAAGTAAGCATTTCTGTCGAAAAAGCTCCCCTGCGTCACATCAGCAGCTTCTGGTGCTGTCCCGCCAGCAAACCAGTATGCGAGCGGTTTCGACGCAATTATCCAAATCCATAATAGCGGGATCCATATGGCAGCTGATACATCAGGGTTCCTCTTTGCATCGCGACGCAGGAGCCACAGAATAAACGCGAAGCACAGGCAGCTGGCTAAAACTGGAGGCAAATGCATCGGCTGAGGTCAGATGACAGAGGACGGCGCTACATCGTTGAAGCGTGGAGGCATTGAACTTTAATTTTCACGTTTAACCGTGACGCTCTGCTAATTGAGCTACCGCCTTCAAGGTGTTTTCTGATTTTTGAAAGAAGCTCCCGATCCGTTCCACCACGTAAGCAATCGTCTCGTCACTCATCTCTGGATAAATCGGAATCGAGAGGATGCGGGACTGGTTGGCGTAAGCAACGCGAAAGTCCTCCGGAACGTGGCCGAGATAAGCGTAGGCGGGATAAAACGGCAGCGCCTTCGAATAATTCAGAACCGTGGCAATGCCGGCCTCGGTAAGATGTTTTCTTAAAGCATCGCGCTTTTCCGTGCGGATGACGTATAGATGATAAACGTGGTCGCGGTTAACAGCGACCTTTGGGGTAACAATGTCGCCAACGCCACTCAGAAGTTTGTCGTAGCGGCTAGCTACACGGCGGCGCGCTTCGATCCAGGTTGGTAAATGGGGTAGCTTCGCGTTCAAAATGGCGGCTTGCAGGCCGTCCATCCGGCTGCAAATGCCTTCCATCACGTGCTCCCCTTTTCCACCATGACGAGCAAACGCTGCTGCCCAATCGGCCAGATGATCATCGTTCGTCACAACGCATCCAGCATCACCATAAGCGCCCAGATTTTTGCCGGGGTAGAAAGAAAAGGTTGCCGCCTTACCAAATGTTCCTACGACCCGGCCCTTGTACTTAGCGGTGTGCGCCTGGGCGGAATCTTCGATCACCCAGAGATTGTGCTTTCGAGCGATGGCCATGATGGGATCCATGTCCGCGGGTTGGCCATAAAGATGAACCGGGATGATGCCGACCGTCGCTGAAGTTATCTTGGCCTCAATCAAGGCCGGATCGATGGCGAAAGTCTCGTTATCGGTGTCGCAGAAGACGACGCGACCGCCAGCCTGGGTAATCGTCTCCGAAGTCGAAATCCAGGAATGCGCAGTAGTAATTACTTCGTCGCCCGGCTTTACACCTAGGGCGCGCATGGCGATGTAGAGCGCATCCGTGCCATTGGCACAGGAGACGCAATGCTGCTTAACCCCCAGAGTCTTTGCCCACTCTTTTTCAAAGCGATCGACATGCGGTCCGCGGATAAAGGCCGACTGGGCGATCACTTCGGAAATGGCCGCGTCAAGTTCTGATTTGAGGCTCAGGTACTGGGCATGCAGATCAACGAAGGGAACGTTCATGGGAACCGAAGAGAAGTTAATAGTTATTAGTTAATAGTTAATGGAGAGGAGAACCGATAACTGATAACTGATAACTAATAACTGGTAAGCTCACAGCCGCCGAAGGAGACGAGCGGGGTTACCGACATAGATACCGCATTCAGTGATATCTTTGGTTACCACTGCGCCGGCTCCGATGACTACGCCATCGCAAATGCTGACAGGAAGCAGAGTGGCATTGGTTCCGATACTTACGCGATTGCCGAGCCTTGTCGCCCGCCAGAGACTGGGATCTCTTCCCGAAGGAGCGCCCTCAGCGAAAAGATCGTTGATAAACATCGCTCCGTGAGAGATGAAACAATCATCCCCGATCGATACCAGCTCGCAGATAAATGCGTGGGACTGAATTCGGCAGCGTTTGCCGATCGTTGCTCCTTTTTGGATCTCGACAAACGGCCCGACGAAAGTTCCATCTCCAATACTGCACCCATAGAGGTTGACCGGCTGCACCAGCGTGACGTTCTCGCCGAACTTAACATCG
>WNFJ01122904.1_pt1 | contig 41271 bp, 31 predicted proteins | sample 5400461 | NCBI WGS metagenome assembly WNFJ01 (sample SAMN13153349, study PRJNA577476) | soil metagenome | isolation source: 115 cm saprolite on Douglas fir-dominated hillslope | place: USA:California | collected 2013-09-17
CCTGCCGCTGTTGCAGTTCCTTGTTGACCACGCGAACTTTGAACAGGATTCCGCGCTCCTCGATCTTCTTCTGGATCGCTTCGAGCTGCGCCGGGGTTACTTCTTCCGGACTGTGGGCCACATCCAGCAGCACTCGTTCCAGTTCGTCCAGCACGCTGGCGAGTCCTGCATCTCCCTCTTGCAACGCCGTGTGCCGATACAACCGGTTTTCCTGGAGCAAGTCTTCCGCGCGCCGTTGCTCGGCCGAGATGTTCACTTCTTTCTGCGCCGGATCATTCGGCGCCGCGTTCGAAAGCTCTACCAGCATCCTCTCGGAGTGGCCCAGGTGTTCGCCCACGGCAACCACCAGCACCCGCTCCCGCACCTGTTCTTGGTTCGCGACATTTTCGCCGGTGCCACCCCGCTTGGTGAAGCGCCCGGCGACAAACGCTGCGATAAGCAGCGCCACAACCCCGCCAGCCGCCACGAGCCGCCGCGGTTCCCTCCACACCTGCCACCACCGTCCCGGTTTCTCTGCTAGACGCGGTGCAATTTCCCTCCACACCCGCGGCCCATAATCTGCTCCCGGATCCGGCACAGGCAGCGTATCCAGCGCCGCGAGGACCGCTTCGATTCGTTCCAACTCACCACGGCATTCTTCGCAAGCTGCCAAATGTTCGGAAATCACCGCTCGCTGTTCGGCAATTCCCTGGCGATACGCAATCAACTCTTCTTCCTTCACGTGTTTCATGATTCGTTTCCCATTGCGCGTGCCTGCGCTTTTGTTTCCACAAAGGGCTCCAGCGCATGCCGCAGTTTCCGGACCGCTCGAAAGACGGTATTCTTCGCCGCGCTTGAACTTGATTTCAAGACGCTCGCGATTTCCTCGATCCCGCAGCCTTCCCAATGTCGCATCACGAAAGCAGCTCTCTCCGCCTCCGAAAGAGCGGCAAGCGCCAGTTCCATCTGTTTTCGCAGTTCGAGACTTTGCGCTAAACGTTCCGGTGTTGGCGCTTCGTCTCGGACGCGATTCAACGGATCGTTTTGCATTCCGTCGCCGTCTTCGACTCTTGGCGCTTCCCGGCGCGCTTCTTCCTTCTGCCGTTGACGCATGCGGTCAATTGCATAGTTCGCCGCAATTCGATAAACCCAGGTTCCGAAATTCGATCGCGCGGCGAACTGACCGAGCTTTTGGTACCCGCGCAAGAATGCCTCCTGGACCACCTCTTCGGCATCGTGCCGGTTCCCGGTCATGCGGTAAGCCAGCCGGAAAACATTGTGGCTGTGCCGCTCAACCAGAACGCGATAGGCATCGCGATCGCCCGCGAGCGTGCGCTCCACGGCGACGGCGTCGCTCTCCGCGATGGCCTGGGTGCTATCGACGCTCTGCTGCATCCGAGTCATTAGACAGGATTCGAGGCTTGCGGTTAGGTCGGGCGTAGGGCCTTATCCATCAACAACATAGCGCTTCTTGGGCTTCAAAAGGGTACTACCGGAAGGATGACTAATTCTGCTCGATCGTGAAACTCCTCAGTGAAGACGAATCGCCGACCACTAATCCCTTCACTCACAGCGCAACGCTACTATCGGATCGACTTTCATCGCTCGCCGCGCCGGCACGTAACACGCGGTCAATGCCACGACGGCAACGAGGATAGCCACGCCGCAAAATGTCAGTGGGTCCGTCGCGCCCACGCCGTACAATTCACCCGACAGGACACGCATCAGCGCAAAGGCGCCTGCCATTCCCAACGCAATCCCCGCCATCGACAATTTCGCTGCTTCTCCCATCACGGACCGCAGCACGTCTCCTCTTTGTGCTCCTAGCGCCATACGAACGCCGATCTCGCGAGTGCGATTCGACACGAGAAAAGAGAGCACGCCATAAATGCCGATGGTCCCAAGAACCAGCGCCAAAGCAGCAAAGACCACCATGAGGACTATTGTGGACGCCGGCGTTGATACCGCTTCCGAGACCACTGCGCTCATGGTCTTCACTTCACTGATGGGCACCTGCTGGTTCAGACCGGTAACGCTTTTGCGAAGCATCGACGCGAGCTGCGAGTCATCCGAGGCCGCCCGGATGGCTATAGTCATCTCGGTCGGGATTCGCCTGTCTTCGAGCGTAGCCGTCGAATCGTATGGCACATAGGCGGTGCCGTCGATCCACTCAGGCGCATTTCGCTGCAGATCGTACGCGCGCACATCGGGAATAACGCCAACGATGACGCGCCAGTTCTTGTCGTCCAGCATCCTGATGTGTTTTCCAATCGCGCTCTGACCCGGCCAGTAGCGCCGCGCTGTCTCTTCCGTGACGACCGCTACCGAGGCTCCGGCGACATCGGAATCGGTGAACGCTCTGCCTGACAGCAAGGGGATTCCCATCACGCGAAAATATTCCGTAGTCACGACATTCAGCCAGAAAAGCGGCACACCCTCGCCTCCTGGAACCTCGTGGTTCTCGACATCGAAAGAGCGCTTGCCCACCCTTCCTCCAAGCGGAAGAGTGTTCACGAGCGCGGCGCCGCTCGTGCCGGGAAACGCGTGAACCTGATCAAGCACATTGCGATAGAAAGCCAGGCAGCGCATCGCATCATTGCAGAACGATTGGTTAGGTGTGATTCGTGCGGTCAGAATGTGCTCCGCGCAAAAGCCCGGATTCACGTGCGATATTGCCCAAAAGCTTCGGATCATAAGCCCGGCGGCGATCACCAGCAGAACTGCAAACGCCACCTGGGCGATCGCAAGCAAACTTCGCAACCGCTGGGACACGGAGACCGCTGTGCCACGGCCGCCAGACTTCAATGCTTCTGTGAGAGCCGTGCGCGCCGAGTGAAGGGCAGGAGCAAGTCCGAAGACAACACCCGTAAGGATTGCGAGTGTCCCCGCAAAAACCAGAACACGCCAATCTATGTGCGCCTCGTCCAGACGCGGCGTATCTGCGGGCAGTACTGCTCTAAGCAAGACCAGCCCCTCTTTGGCAAAAGCTAATCCGAGCAATCCTCCACACAATGCTTGCAACAAACTCTCGGTGAGAAGCTGCCGGGTAATCCGGTGCCGCCCCGCGCCAAGCGCGGAACGGATGCTGATCTCCTTTTCGCGCGTTGCTGCGCGGGAAAGCGTTAGATTAGCGACGTTCGAACACGCAATCATCAGAACCAGCGCGACAGCTCCCAGGAGAATCAATAGTCGTGTGCGCACGTCAGCAACCATTCCGTTTTGCAGCGTCACCACGGTGACATTGGCATTCCAGCGAGCTGGCATCGTCCACGGAAACAGCGCTCCCACATGCGACTGAAACATTCGTATTTCCGCGCGCGCCTGTTCGATCGTTGAACCCGGGCGTAGCCGGCCAATTCCCGGCATGAAGTCGTTTGCCCAGAAACTCAAGGTATTTCGGGAATCGATATGCAGGGGAATCCACACCTCTGTCTTCGTGGATGGAAAGTGAAACTCGGGCGGCATCACGCCAACCACTTGGCGGCTCACATCTCCCAATTCGATCGACCGGCCCAGCATGCTCGCATCACCTCCGAAGCGCTGCTCCCAGAGGGAGTGGCTCAAAATCACGACGTGGTCCTGGCCCGAAATGTCTTCGCCGGGATAAAACGTTCTTCCAATCTCCGGCCGCGCACCCAGGATGGAAAGCAACTCCGCGGATACAGGAGTTCCGGTCAGTCGAACGGGCTCACCAAAGCCGGTAAGGTTCAAGTCGTAGCCTTCAACGTATGCTCCTACGTCCATTGTGCGCATCTGCTCTCGCATCGCGACAAATGCGCCTTTCGGATAGGTGCCTGTTATGCTGACGAGCCGTTCGGGGTTAGGGTACGGCAGGGAGACGAGCAGAACCCCGTTCACCAAGCTGAAGATGGCCGTGTTGGCGCCGATACCGAGCGCCAGCGTCAGCACGGCGACGGCGGTAAATCCCGGATTCTTCCGCAGCATCCGTAGCCCATACCGCGCATCGTTAATCAAATCTCTCAACCATCGCCATCCCCAAATGTCCCGCGTCACTTCCTTCACGGCCTCGACATTTCCGAATTCCCGCCGCGCCGCGCGCTCCGCTTCCTCGGTCGTATCGCCCGCCCCACACGTTCCCGCGCCGCCATTTCCAGATGGCTCCGCACTTCCTCGTCAAGTTCTTTCTCACGCTTCGGTTTGGCAAAGAGCGCACTCAACCACGTCATCGCAGCTCCCTTCTTCCAATTTCTAATTTCCTATTTCCATTTTCTAATTCCTATTCGTATCTCAGCGCCACGATCGGATCCACCCGCATCGCCCGCCGTGCTGGCAGGTATGACGCCGCCAGAGCGATGAACGTCAACAGAAACGCGACGCAAGCGAACGTCACAGGATCGAAAGGTTGCACGCCAAATAGCAAGCTTGTGAGAAAGCGCGTCAATAGGAATGCCAAGGCGAGTCCGACAGCCACGCCTGCCACAGCCAGCACAAATCCCTGGCGCATGATTAGTCCCAAGACTTGTTTTTGCTGCGCGCCCAGAGCCATGCGAATGCCGATCTCATTCGTTCGGTGAGCCACGGCATAAGACATCAGTCCATGGATTCCGATGCACGAGAGAAATACAGCAACCAGGCTGAAGAAGCTTGAGAGTTGCGCGGTCAGTCTTTGATCCACAACAGAGCGGTCGACCTGTTCCGCAAGAGTGCCAACGCCCGAGACAGGGAGACGCGGATCGACTTCAAGGATTGCCTGCCGAACCCCCGCAGCGGTTGATGGAGCATCGCCCGAGAAGCGCACCTCGAAATCCCACAGATACCCAATCTCCTGCGACGATGGCAAGTACGCAGCAGGCCAGGGCCTTTCCTTCAGGGCCATGTACTTGGCATCCTTTACGACTCCGATGACTGTCTTGTCGTTTTCAGGCTTTGCGTCCGGTCCACCGAAGCGAAACCTGCGGCCCAGCGGAGACTCGTTCGGAAAAAAGCGCCGCGCCATGGTTTCATTGATCACCGCTACTTTTGGGGAGTTTTCGCTGTCCTGGGGACCAAACATGCGACCTGCCATGAGCGGCAGGCCCATCGTCGAGAAAAATCCCGTACTCACCTTGTTATAGAGAATCTCCCGGTTGCTCTTCGCCTCCGGAGATTCCTCCGGCGCCCAAGCGTCCTCGGACCACGAGCCCTGATTAAACGTAAACATGGAAAAGCTGGCAGCATGCACGCCGGGGACTGCACTCACGCGCTCTTCAATTTGGTCGTAAAGTCTCGCGAGTCGCGCGTCCTCCTTGTACCCACTCGAAGCTGGTTCGATTTGAAAAAGAAGCACGCTGCTCTTGTTGAAGCCCGTATCAACATTTGTCAGATTCACCAAAGTGCGGAGAAATAGCCCGGCGCCAATCAGCAAAACCAACGAAAGAGCAACCTGGGAGACGATTAGTGCCTTAGCGAACGGACTGTGAAGCGTTGCTGTGCTTCGTCCTTGCTTAAGCGAAGAGTTGAGTGTCACTCGCGCGGCCCGCCACGCAGGAGCCATCCCAAACAACAGAGGGGTGGCGAGCGAAAGGAGAAGTGTAAAGACCAGTACCCGGCTGTCCGGTGCCACATCAACTGGAAGAGTCTGTGGGCCAGCGGACACCAACAGAGGGAGCAACTTGATGGCCCAAGTCGCAAGGGCAACTCCAAGAATTGCACCTAGCGTCGCCAGCAGAAAGCTCTCTGTCAATAATTGCCGAATCACGCGCGAGCGCCCCGCACCGATCGACATCCGGACCGCGATTTCGCGTTGCCGGTTTGTTGCTCGCGCCAGGAGCAGATTGGCGACGTTGCTGCAGGCGATCAACAAAACCAATCCCACGGCCGCCATAAGGACTCGAAGAGGCTTCGAGAACTGAGCGCGGAGCTTTGAAAGTCCCGTGGCCGCAGGGGTCAGCTCGATGAGGGCATGCTGAATATCATCGAGCTGTTTCTTGGTCGGCTGCGGGCCTGTCAATTCGCGCACAGCCTGCTTAAAGAGTACGTTGACATTAGCTTGCGCTTGTTCGACACTCACTTCAGGTTTTCGCCGAGCGATGACGTAAAGCGACTGGAAGAGCTTGTCGTTCAACCCTTTCCAGCTCGGCGGGAGCAGTTCCTCCATCGACAGCGGGATCCACACGTCCGGCGATTCACCCACCGTAGTGCCAAAGAATTCTTCCGGAGTGACTCCGATCACCGTGTAAACTGTCGATCCGATGCTCATTTTCTTGCCGAGAATTGAGGGATCGCTCCCAAAACGTCGCTTCCACCAGGCATGGCTGGCCACCGCGACGGGACTGCTGCCCGGAATCCGATCATCATCGGCGGTGAACGTACGGCCTAGGATGGGGTTGACTCCCAGCGCGGAAAAATAGGAGCCGGAAACCAACCGCGCATCGATCGCTTCTGCTTCGGTGCTTTCGCCGATTGTGCCGTGGACTCCGTTGGTCATGCTGGAAACGGCCGTCACATCGCAGAAAACGCTGTTATCGGCCTGAACCTCGCGGTAGAACGGATAGGAAAAGAGTTGCCAACTTCGATTTGGCACCTCATCCATGATTCCGCCCCATTTGCCTGCTCCGAACAAAACCAATTGGGATGGATTCTTGACCGGTAGGTTCCTCAGCAAGACCGCATTCATCAAACTGAAAATCGCTGTGTTGGCGCCGATGCCCAGCGCAAGTGTGAGCACTGCTACCGCCGTGAACGCCGGATTCTTCCACCACATGCGCAAACCAAAACGCGCGTCGTCCGCGAACTCTTTGAGCCACCTCCAGCCCCACAGATCACGCGTCACTTCTTTCACCAAGCCCACGTTCCCAAATTCCCGTCGTGCCCCATGCCCGGCCTCGTCCGCCGCTGCGCCCCGTTCGACACGCTCCCGCGCCGCCATCTCCAGATGGCTCCGCACTTCTTCCTCAAGCTCCGCTTCCCGCCTCTCACGCTGCCAGAAACTCACCGGCCACCTCTTCGTTTTCTTACTTCCTTACTTCCTTACTTCCTTACTTCCTTACTTCCTTACGTCGTTGCGTCGTCTCTACTCCTCTGGCTGCAGCACGCCAGCGATCGCGTCCGAGAGCTGCGACCATTTGGAACGCTCTCTTGTCAGTTGTTTCTTGCCGGTGGCAGTCAGTTGGTAATACTTCGCGCGCTGCCTGTTCTCGGAGACTTTCCACTCCGCCGCAATCCATTTCTGTTTTTCCAGCCGATGTAGCGCGGGATAGAGCGAACCGGTATCCACTTGCAAGATCTCTCCGGAGCGATTGCGGATCGCCACACTAATCCCATAGCCATGCTGCGGCCCCCATTGCAGCGTCTGCAGGATCAGCAGGTCCAGCGTCCCTTGCAATAGCTCGATCCGGTTCTGGTACCGCACTTCCTTTTCTGCCATCATCTTCTCCCTTAGGTCCGCGCTTCCCGGATAGCTCCTCGCGCCAACCTCTCCTGGCACTCAGCCTCGTTTTCGCTCTTCGTAATGACGTCACCAACCTGCCGTTTGTTCCATCCGAGGGTGTTGGCATTCTACCCCTTGGCATGTAGACGCTCTACACCCCTGTCCCGTGCAACTCCTTTGCCGCTCTGTTTGCGGCCCAACTCCTTTTTCCTCAGTGTCTTATCCAGCCTGTCCTCTCCGTGTGCAGGCGCCCAGCGCGCGTTTCCGCTATTGTTCATCCCAATTTCGGACACCAGTTGAGAGGTCGGCGCGTCCCGCGCGTTCCCCCATCTGCGGTATCATGGAAGGAGGACACACGGGGAACTGCCCGCGCAATCTTCTTTGAGTTCTAGGAGAGGGAGTTGATCCCACGCTACACGCGCCAGGAAATGGGCCACGTTTGGAGTGACGCGAACAAGTTCGCAAAGTGGCTGGAAGTCGAGTTGGCCGCCACTGAGACTCTCGCTGAAGCTGGCCAAGTTCCCAAGGATGCCGCAGCTGCGATTCGCACTCGCGCCAAAATCGACGTGACGCAAATCCATCAGATCGAGGCCCGTGTAAAACACGACGTCATCGCCTTCACCATGGCGGTTGGCGAATCCATCGCTGATCCTGCCGCTGCGCGATGGCTGCACTACGGCATGACTTCCAACGACGTTGTGGATACCGCGCAGGCTCTCCAGGTTCGCGATGCCTCAAAACTAATCGAACGCGCCCTGGTGATGTTCGGAGAAATTCTCGATCTACGCGCGCACGAATTCCGCTATACGCCGCAAATCGGCCGCACTCACGGCATTCACGCGGAGCCCATCACGTTTGGCCTGAAAATCACCAATTGGTTCTCGGAAAATCAGCGCAACATCGCGCGCTTCCGCGACGCCGCGGCGCAAATGGCTGTCGGAAAAATCTCCGGCGCGGTCGGCAATGCTTCGCATCTCGGTCCTGAAATGGAAGAGCGCATCTGCAAACGCCTCGGGCTCAGCGTTGCGCCCGTCGCTTCGCAAGTGATTCAGCGCGACCGCCACGCGCAATATCTCAGCGCCCTCGCGCTCATCGCCGCCACGCTCGAAAAAATCGCGCTCGAAATTCGCCACCTCCAGCGCACCGAAGTCCGCGAAGCCGAAGAACCCTTCAGCGGCGAGCAGCGCGGCAGTTCCGCCATGCCTCACAAGCGCAATCCCGTTACCTGCGAACAGATTTGCGGACTCGCGCGTCTCGTGCGTTCCAACATGCTCGCCGCGTTCGAAAACGTCGGCTTATGGCACGAACGCGACATCTCGCACAGCTCCGTGGAACGCGTCATCCTTCCCGATTCCACCATTCTCGTGGACTACATGCTCTCGAAAATGACCATGATCATCGGCCAGATGCGCGTCTTCCCGGAGCGCATGCTTCGAAACCTCGAATCCACGCGCGGCCTCATTTACTCGGGGCAGTTATTGCAGGATTTGGTGGAGAAGGGCATGCCGCGGGATGATGCCTACAAAGCCGTGCAGGAAAATGCCATGGCCGCCTGGGAGTCAGACACCAGCTTCCGCGACCGCGTTTCGAATGATGCTCGCGTCGCGAAGTACCTCGATTCGAAAGCGCTCGCCCATACCTTCGACCTGCAGCGCCAGCTTCGCTACGTCGATGCCATTTACGACCGCGTATTTGGCGCGCATCCTGCCGGCGAGAAGTCCGCGGCGGGCTCGGCGGGGAAGCACTAATGCGAAAACAGAAGGCGCCCCGATTCTGAGAACCGGGGAACCAACTAATCTCCAACTGAAAGCCGAGAACTGAAAACTGAAAACTATTCGACGCGCTGAACGTAACGCGCTTCGGAAGTGTCCACTTTAATTCTGTCACCTTCGTTCACAAACGGCGGCACCTGAACGATCAGCCCAGTCTCAAGCGTGGCCGGCTTCATCACCGCGCTGGCGGTGGCTTTTTGCAAAGTGGGTTCCGTCTGAATCACCTTCAGATCCATGGTGTCCGGCAAGTCCACGCCGATCGGTTTTTCTTCGAAGAATTCGACCTTCACCACCGTGTTGGGAATTAGGTAGTACACGGTTTCGCCGAGCTGTTCGCGCGTGAGGTGCATCTGCTCATAAGTTTCCGTGTTCATGAAATGAAAATCGTCGCCCTCGTGGTACAGGTACTCATACTCGATTTCATCTAGAATCGCGCGATCGACAAATTCTTCGGCGCGGAACCGATAATCAATGATTGCCCCGGTCCTTAAATTTTTCATGCGCGTTTGCATCGAGCCGCGTTTGTTGCCGGGGGTGCGGTGATCTACGCTGAAGATGGTGAATAGCTGGCCCTCGTGCTGTATGACCATGCCGGGGCGGAGTTGTGTCGCTTTGACGCTGCTCATTGTTTTTTGCGGCCACAGAGCGGCCGGCTGCTCCCTAGAACGATTGCGAATTTCGGAAATTCAGGCGGGCCAGGAACGCGGCCGCATCCGGAATGACTCGAGGCACGCCGAAGGGAAATGCGTCTTCAGCGCGAATGCACAGTATAAAGGCCCTCATTCGAGCCGGTCAATCGTTGACTTTCCCGAGAAAAATCCTCTAGGGAAGGAAGCCCAGATCCTGCGCAGTCGCAGGGAAATTTATCAGGTTCGGGAAAATGCCGAGGATATCGGCGCTCGTGAGGCCGAACCACTTTGCCAGCGTGGCGCCGTATTGATCGACCGAAGTGGAGGGAATCCAGCGGCCATTGCCGATGGCGTCATCCGGCCCGCCCAATGTGAGATCTGGGAATTTGCCGTATAGCCCCGTCCCCGCGTTACTCGCTGCGCCACCCTTGACCGCGCCGCCCATGATCATGTGGTGGCTGCCCCAGGCATGGTCGCTTCCGGCGTTCGAAGCGGGTTGCAAAGTGCGGCTGAAATCCGAAAGTGTAAATGTTGTGACGTTGTTCTGAACGCTCAACTCCTGAGTGGCCTTATAAAAAGCACTCATCGCCGGGCTGACCTGGCTTAGCAGGTTTTGCTGAATATTGATCTGATCGCTGTGTGTATCAAATCCGCCCAGCGAGCAGAAAAAGACCTGACGATTCACACCGAGTTGACTCTGCACGGAGATGATTTGCGCCACCTGCTGGAGCTGCTTTCCGATGCCAGTCGTCGGGAATACCGTGGTGAACGAGTGCACACTCTTTAGCGCGTTAGCCAGATACTTGCTCTGCGCCATCGTATTTTGGGTGACGTTGCTTGCGGGTTGTACCAGCGAGATGCCCGCATCCAGAGTCAGAATCTGCTGGAAAGCCGCCAGGCGCACCTGCCCTTGCGGAGACGTATCGCCAAAATCGTACAGCCCCGGAGGAGCGCCTGGAATCATGGCGAAGGGTTGCGTCTGGTTGCCGGTGCAGAAAATCGTTTGGCCGGCTACAGAGAGGATCGGGGGAAATGATGAGTTGTAGCAACCGCTAGCGCTCCCGGCAGCCTTAATAACGTCGGCCATGCGGCCTGCCCAGCCAGTGGACGGAACGCCGCTCAACTGGACCGTCTGCCACTGATCCTGCTGGTCGGAATGCGAGAAGAGATTGTCGGGGGCCTGGACAATTCTGTTGATGTAATCGGTCTTGCTGCTGAAAGGTTTTATCAAGGTGCCGACGTTGGCCAGGAGCGCGAGGTTGTTGGAATTGTAAAGAGTTTGAAGCTCCGGTGCGGCGGGATGCATGCCGTACTGTGGGCCAGTCGCAAAAGACGAATTCAGTGGCAAGAGCGTATTCTGCGCGAGAGTAAGCCCGCCCATCGCAGGGTTGCCGCGGGCCGCCTGATACAGAGAATAGCGGCTGTCTGTGGGCACGATCAGGTTGTTCGAGTCATTTCCGCCAAACAGGAAGATACACACGAGCGCCTTGTAATCGATACAGGTTGGTCCTGCCGCCAGAGCGGACATCATGCCGAAACGGCCGAGGCCGGCGAGCGTGCTCAAGGTCGCCGCCGAACAACAGCTCAAACGGATAAAATCCCGTCTTGTGTGTGCCATGGCCCTCTCTCCTTCGCGCCCGGACTCTTCCTTACCTCTGTACCTGGTATTGCGATGACGAAGCGATCAAGTAGGCAGCCGTCCGCGCGCGGCCCAGCGGATCGCTACTGGGTACCGCGCCCACTGCCGTGAGGATTGCGGCCCTCATCGCTGGAAGCATGGTCCCATGCAAAAGCTGCAAGTTCATGGTGTCCACCATGGTTCCCAGATCACTGTCATTGCCGGCGATGGATGCATACGCACCGAGATCGATTTGCGTGCTGCCATCGAAAGACGGGGAAAAGATCGCGCCTTCAATGTCATTCACTCGTGTGAGACTGCTCGCGGAGGTGAATATCTGGAACTCCGGTCCGGAGAGCGGGGACGCTGGTGGAGTCATAAAGTCCGCCGCGGGAACGTTGTAGAGCGGCGAGAAGAAGTTGAAGACGCTTCCCGAGTTAAACAGGAATTCGCCCCCCATATCCAAAGCTAGATAGACAATGTTGTTGTTGCCGTCCGTGGTGCCATGGAAGGCGCGAAGAACATTTGTCACGTAAAGAATTGGCTCGCGCAAGTGTCCGTCCACCGGATTTTCCGTGGCCGGATCGTCTCCCCTCCGCGCTTCCGGATCAAGCAGCACGGCCGCAATGAGCGCCTGCATGTTGCCCCGAGTGCTGTCGCCAAACGATATGCCGCTGGAGGGAGAGGTAAACTTTCCACTAGCGAATGCATTGGCTACACGCGTCACATACGCCGGGCTGGGATTGCTTGTGACGAGGTGCTGGATCATTCGCCTGCCAACGAAAGGCGGCAGATTCGGATGCATGAAGATGGTATCCAGCGCACCCTTCAGATCCTGCTGAGTCGTCTGCCCAGCATTCAATGTCACGCCGACAATCGTTTTTGAGGCCGTGTCGTGATAGGCGTCGCACGGCGCCATGGGGCTGCCGCCATTGCGAGTGTAGTTAGGATACTGAGCACAGTCTGTCGCAGGAGCAACAGCTGCAAACGTCCAACCAGTAAACGCGCGCGCGAGTGCTTGAATGTCAGCCTGCGCGTACGTAGGAACGAAAGCGCCGTTCTGGATCTGCGGCGTGCCGTCGGGATTCAGCAGGTTGGGACCGATGGTGAAAAGCTGCATGAACTCGCGGGCAAAGTTTTCGTTGGCGTGAATGCCATTAGTGAGATCCGGCTTGGCATTGTTCACCATGTCCAAATAAATGCCCATGGCCGGATTGAGCGTGACGTCTTCCATGAGCTTGCGATAGTTGCCGAACGCGTCGCCGGTGAGCACGCGGAGATAAGGCACATAAAATTCCGGCTGCCCCACTTTATTGTTGGAAACGACCCAAATCTGGTTCAGGGCAAACATCACGCGCTGCCGCAACTGGTCCGAGCCGGCCTGCGCGTCCAGAGCGTTCTGGAAAAATACCGGGAACAGGACGTGAACGTCGTTCATACCCGGCGGGGGGATCGGGTAATTAACATCCGACGTGGGCGCCTGAAATTGCGCCGTAAGAAAATTTTCCATCCCTCCCGTTTCCACCTCAGCAAGTTGAGCATCGTTGGGACCAAAAGTGCTCTGTTCGAGGAAGCGCACTGCCGCTCGTTGGTTCACCATAGTGACGGGCACCGCCAGGGCCGCGGATGGCGTGCCATCCGGCATCGGGTTGACGACCGTCAGGTTGAGCACGCCAGCTCCCGGTGCAGTCCCTATTGCTGTCAAGTGAGAGGAATCCACGAAAGTGGGCGTAAGCGCCGTGGTGCCGAGGAGAATCTGGGCGCCACTAAGGAATTTGCTGCCAATCACGCTGATGGAAAACGGCGCGTTAGAAACCAGCGTCGGGGGATATACAAAATTGACAAGCGCGATCGGGTTCGCCAGCGTCACCGTAGCAGATTGACTCGCACTGGAGTCGGCGGCGCTCGTCGCCGTAACCTGGACTTGATTGGGGCTCGGCGGCTGAGCCGGAGGCGTGTAGAGTCCGGCGGCCGTGATTGTTCCTCTCGTCGCGTCGCCCCCAGCAACTCCGCTTACACTCCAATTCACAGACTGGTTCGTTGTGCCAGTGACAGTTGCGAAGAACTGCTGGGTATCGCCGGTGCGTACGGTGACCGTAGATGGGGTTACATTGACGGCGATTTGTTGCGGCGGCGGTCCCGAGCTGCCGCATCCGCAAACAAACCACACCACTAAAGCGAGAGGAAATGACACACAGCGACTCGACATGAGTCACCTCTTTTTGCTGCATCCGGGGACCGAAAGAGAGGACCTATCCCGTCCGACGATGCCCTTCGAGGGACGCGATACAGTCGCACGATATAACCCGTATAGTCAATTTAGTTGCGTGTTTTGTGGGTTGCTCTCAGGAAAGGTAGCGGTCCAGAGCCATGCTCTCCTTAGAAGCCCTGGCGCTCCGCGGTGACGGGCATCCCGGAATAGTGCACGTGGACCAGTCGCCAGCGGCCTTGCACTTTCTGGTAGAGCTGCGTTTCGCGGCCGTGCGTGGTGACGGGAGAGCCATCTTTTCTGAACTTGGCGGCAAAATCCCAATAGAACTCGGCTCGGGCTGCGTCCCCGTATACATGAACGGAAACATCATGAACGCTCAGTTTACGTTCAGAGAAAGTCTCGCCCATCAAGCGCTGGTAGACATTTTGCTTTATTTGCTCGAAGCTGTGCTCGTGGCCCAACGGATGGATAAAAGACACGTCCGGCGAATCCAACCAGACCTCAGCGGCGAGAGCGGTGTCCGCTCCATCAACGGATTTCGCGTATTTCGCAATGAGGTTCTTGATTGCGTCGATCTCGGCGCTGTCGTCGACCGTGTGTGAGCTCCCTCTGTCCGCGCTCTTCTCCTGCCTGGGCCGTTCCTTTGCGGCGGCCGCCATGATCTTTTCGATCTCATCCGGGTCGCGCGGAAGGCGTGCGCTTAATAGTTTGTAGCCGGATTCCGTGATGAGGACGTCGTCCTCGATGCGGACGCCGAGCTGTTCCTCGGGAATGTAAATGCCCGGCTCGATGGTGATGACCATTCCCGGCTGCAGCGGCCCGCAATATTCGCCGGGGTCGTGGACGTTGAGGCCGATATCATGGCCGAGCCCGTGAATGAAATACTGGCCCAGCGGCTTGCCGTCGCGATCTTTGCCATGCGAATTGATGTAATCACGAGCGATATTCATGAGTCCGTCTTTCTTGCCTTTGCAGAAGAAATGGGCGCCAGGCTTGACGGCGGCGAGGGCGGCATTTTGCGCACCGAGCACGATTTCGTAGATTTCGCGCTGGCGCGGTGTGAATTTGCCGTTAGCGGGGAACGTGCGCGTGATGTCCGACGAGTAGCCGGAATATTGCGCGCCCACGTCGAGAACGACAATGTCACCATCCTGGATTTTGCGCGAAAGCTTGTCGTAGTGCAGCGCGGTTGAGTTCGGACCGGCACCGACGATCGGAGTATAGCCCTCGGCTTCTGAGCCGCCCATGGCATGGATCTCGACCATCTTTGCCCCTATCTGATATTCGTAGAGCCCCGGCCGCATCATCTTCATCGCTTCGAGATGGGCATCGAGGGACAAATCAATAGCTTGTTTCAAAAAGGCGATTTCGCCCGGTGATTTAATCTGCCGCATGGCGCCGATCTGCGCGCGAGTGTCATTCAGTTTGGCCTGCGGCGCAGCGAGCTGCAGCCAATCGACAACCGCCTTTTCGTGCGGGTAACCGCCGAGCTCTTTTTCATAAGGAAGAATGGTGTAGAAGTTCGGAAAGCTTTTCGCAAGAGTCTCGACCAGTGAGCGGAAACCGCTCTCGAACGGCTTTATGGCAACAAATCCGGTGCGAGCCTCGATGCCGGGATCCGAGGGCGACATGCGGATGCCGTTCCATTTCTCTTTCTGCGGATTCTTTGCCGGGAGAAAAAGTATTTCGCGCTCAATATTGGCGATCTCGCCCTCCCGGGCGGCGGGAAGAAGAATTAGCCCCGCGCCTTCTTCATTGTGGCCGGTGAGGTAGTAGAAATTTTCTTCCTGGGCAAATACATAGGCCTCGGAAATTTCTTCGCGGCCGGTGAAACCCCAGAGAATGATGGGTCCGTCAACCTGTGCCGCCAGCTTGGCACGGCGTTCCGCGTAAACGCTATTGGGTTCGCGCTCGCGGCGCTCCTGGGTCTTGCTAGGGCTTGCAAAGCAAGCCAGGCAGAACAATGCTAGGAGCGCGCGCGTTGCCGACTCCGTTAGAACATGCGACCGCACTGACCATGCACAACCACTCATTCGCTCACCTCGGAGCCACCATCTCGTAGTTGATCTCACAGGGGAGGTGGGCTTGCTGCTTATCATTCACGGCCGGGCGATTGTACCCGAATGAAGCGATGCAGCGAAGTGGCTGGTTAGCCATAACAAGCTTCCCTTGGGGGCTTTTGCAGAACTGCGCAGGCCCGGAAACAGACAGATACCATTTTGGCGGCTCAGCGAATCTGACTATGCATGCGAATACGAGGCAGGTTTATCGCGTTTATCGTCGTCATTCAGTCCATTCTGTTCTTGACGCACTTGTTCATCTACAAGACGTGGATGTTTGCGGCAGCAGAGAATGAGATCTCCGCCCCGTGGCTAAAGGTCACCGTGGGAGTCTTGTCGGTCAGCTTTCTGGCTGCAACATTACTCGCGTTTCGATTTACGAATTCGGCGGTAAGATCGCTTTATCGGATTGCCGCGGTGTGGCTCGGAATCGTAAGCTTCCTGTTTCTTGCAGCCGGTGCGTCCTGGCTGGTTTTTGGTTTGGCGCGGATTGCCGATGCGAACTTGAATTTCCACTTGATTGTGCAAGTGCTTTATGCGGCGGCGATATTGAGTGGATTTACCGGAGTGCTGAACGCGGGGTACACCCGCATCCGGCGGATCCCGGTGCGGCTTGAAAATTTGCCGGAAGCATGGCGCGGGCGGAAAGCAGCACTGGTCAGCGACCTGCACCTGGGGCATGTGCGGAACGGCAGCTTTCTGCGGCGAATCGTAGCGAAGGTGATGAGAGAGAACCCCGACGCGGTATTCCTCGCAGGCGATTTGTACGATGGAACGGCCATTGACGCGGCGAAGGCTGCGGAGCCTTTGCGCGGCCTGCAAGCGCCGCAGGGAACGTATTTTGTTGCCGGAAACCACGAACAATTCGGCGACGATTCCCAATATTTGCAAGCCGTCAGCAACGCGGGAGTGCGCGTTCTGCACAACGAGAAAGTGGAAGCGGATCAACTGCAGATTGTGGGCGTGCCTTACAATCACGCCACGCAGGACGAACACTTCCGGTCCGTGTTGCGAAAGATCGGCGTGGACCGGAATCGAGCCAGCATCTTGCTGACGCATGCGCCGGACCGGCCACACATCGCGGAGCGGGAAGGAATCTCGTTGCAGGTTTCCGGGCACACGCACGTCGGGCAGTTTTTTCCATGGACATGGATGGCGCGGAAAATTTATCGCCAATTCGTCTACGGGCTCAGCCGGATTGGAAAGATGCTGATTTACACCAGCAGCGGTGCAGGAACGTGGGGACCGCCATTGCGGCTCGGGTCAAGTCCTGAGATTGTGCTCTTCCAGTTCGAGTGAGAGCTGTGAGATTCAGCGGGGATGACAAACTGAGCCGGCCATCAACCATGGAAAAAATCAATCAACAATTCAGAGATTCGAGCGGGCTCTTCATGCTGGAGCCAATGCGTGGCGTTAGCGAAGGTGAAAAGCTCGGCGCTCGTGCAATAGCGCAGACTTTCGTGAGCCATTTCGGCCAGAAGGAAGGCGTCGCGCTCGCCCCAAAGGATACGGGTGGGGACTCGGACAGTTTTGTCGGGAAATTTGGTGCGTGTGCGGAAAAGCGCGCGATACCAGTTGATCATGGCGGTTAATGCGCCGGACTGCGACCACGCGGCGCGGTATTGTGCGAGATCTTCGGCCGAGAAGGTGCCCGGGCGGCTGGAGCGCAGAAGCGCTCTCGAGCCGAGGCGGAAGTTGAAGGCGGAGAGGAAAGCTTCGGGCAGCCAGGGGAGTTGAAAGAAAAACATGTACCAACTGCGAAGAAATTGACGCGGACGCGTGCTGAGGAATTTGCGCATCACCGAGGGATGAGGGACGTTGAGGACGACGAGTTTGGCAACACGTTGCGGATGAAGGAGTGCCGCGCTCCAAGCAACCGCGGCGCCCCAGTCGTGTCCGGCGAGGAAGATTTTTTCCTGCCTGAGTTGATCGGCGATAGCAATGACGTCGGAGACAAGCTCCGTTAGAGCATAAGCCGTTACGCCGGAGGGTTTGCTGGTGAGGTTGTAGCCGCGCTGGTCGGGAACGATGACGCGAAAGCCAGCGGCGGCCAGCGGTTCGATTTGCCGGTGCCAGCCGTACCAAAATTCCGGGAAGCCGTGGAGAAGAATTACGACCTGGCCCTCTTTGGGGCCGGCGGTTACTGCGTGAGAGTCTCCACGGGCGGTGTTCCGGCGCGTAAGTGTGGCAGACACCTCCGAAGGTGCTAGAAGCCGGGAGCGCCGGAGGTGGCGGGGCGCATTTCGGGGGCGTTGACGCCAAAGCGGAGACGCGCGAAATAACTTTGGCCGAGTGACATGCAGCCGGTATAGAGATAGCCCCACACAAAGAGAAGCAGGAACGGCACAGTCGCGTAATTTTCGTTCATGATGGCGTAGACGATGGTGAATGAGAACCACACGCCGAGCAGCACTTCCGCAAAGGGCATCCAGCCAGCCTTGTTCCTGTAAGATTTTTTCGCAAACGTTCCTTGTTTTCCTTCGATCCTGAATTTCGGCGTGCGTGCGAATTCGCTTTTCTTGCCGAGGATGGCCTCGATCACGGCTTGGGCGTTGCGCACGGAAATTCCGATACCTGTGGCCATGACGAACGGCAAATAGAGGAATGTGCGCCGCCACGACTTTGGTCGAAGTTCTCTTTGCGCAACGAGATAAAAACTGGAAATGGAACAAGTAGAGGCGAGGAACAGCGGCAGATCGATGAGCAGCATCTGAAACCAGCCCTGCTGGAAGCGCACAATCATCACCGGCAGAAGCATGGTGGAAAGCAGAACCATCAGCGGGTAACTGATGTTGGCGGTCAGATGGAAAAAGGCTTCAGCTTTAACGTGCCAGGGCGCACTCGACCTGAAAACTTTGGGGAGGATTTTTTTCGCCGTCTGCATGAGGCCTTTTGCCCAGCGCGCTTGCTGGGCTTTGAAGCCGTTCATGTCCACGGGAAGCTCGGAAGCGCACTTGATTTGCGGGAGGTACAGAAATTTCCAGCCTTTGAGCTGCGCGCGATAAGAAAGATCGGTGTCTTCGGTGAGCGTGTCATGCTCCCAGCCGCCGGCTTCGTCAATCGCCTGGCGGCGCCAAACGCCGGCGGTGCCATTGAAGTTGAAGAAAGTGCCGCGGCGGGAACGCGCGCCATGCTCGATCACGAAGTGGCCGTCGAGAAGAATGGTTTCCACGTTGGTCAGCAAAGAATAGTCGCTGTTGAGATAGGTCCAGCGAGTCTGGACCATGCCGATCCCGTCGCCGCCATTAGGATTCATGAAATAAGGAATCGTGAGGCGAAGAAAGTCGGTTTCAGGAAGGAAATCGGCGTCGAAGATGGTGATAAACTCGCCCTTCGCGGACCTCAAGCCGTTTTCCAGAGCGCCCGCTTTGTACCCTTGGCGATTGGCGCGATGAATGTAGACGATAGGCATGCCCTGGGCGGCGTGGCGCTCGACGCAGTCGCGGGCAACTTCGCAGGTCTCGTCGGTGGAGTCGTCGAGGACTTGCACGTCGAGAAGTTCCGGAGGGTAGTCGAAACGCGAGACGGCCTCGACGAGACGCTCGATCACATAGCGCTCGTTGAAGATAGGGAGCTGGATGGTCACACGAGGCCAGTTGGCGACCGGTGGAGGCGCCGCGGGAACGTTTTTGGAATACATGAAGTAGTCGTAGACCAGCCAATACCGGTGCAAGCCGTAGAGCGCGAGGATCATGAGAACGATGAAGTAGGGAATCATCAACGCGAGGTCGAAAGCGTTGGCGTGGTACATGCCGGCGAAAGTCTTATCGGTGATCCTATGCCAAAAGTGGCTGATGGGGCCCTGCGCCACGAGAAAACCCGAGAATGAGAATGCCATATGCACGATCAGGTGTACCCCAGGACCCGCTTACAGATGAACTGGGCTCTCTATGACAAACAGCGATTATATGGTGAGAAGGCGGCTGGTGAAAGCTCCGAACCGGGACATCGATGACACTCCATTCCGCCAGCGTTCACTATTCTGAAATCAGGGTATAAGGACCATCTTGCCGGCAGCGCCGGGTTCAAGAATTTCCCTGTGGGCGCGCGCGGCTTCGGCGAGCGGCAGCTCTTTGCCGACCACCGGGCGCAGCGTGCCGTTTTCGAGCCCGCCAATGAGGCCGGCGTGGATTTCAGCTTCTTCTGAGGGCGTGATGGCCCACATCGTGAAGCCTCGCGCGGAAGCGCGACGCAGCATCAAGTCGCGCGGGTTGATGGTGATTTCCCCGCGATTGCCGATGATGATCACGCGGCCATTTGTTGCGAGCAGCTTCAAATCAGCCGAGAGATTCACGTTGGCGAGCATTTCGAGGATGACGTCCACACCGCGGCCGGCCGTCGCCTTCATGATTTCGTCCTGGTAGCCTGCCTTGCTGTGATCGAAAACTTGATGCGCGCCTTCGCGCTTTGCAAGGTCCAGTCCCTTTTGTGTTCCGGCGGTGCCAAAAACAGTGAGGCCCATGGCGCGCCCCATTTGTACCGCGGCGCTGCCGACTCCGCCGCTCGCTCCATGCACCAAAACGGTTTCCGAAGCATGCCCCGCCGCGGAGTGATACAGAGCATGATAAGCAGTTCCGTACGGGATCCAGACACCTGCGCCTTGGCCGAAGCTTATCTTTTCGGGCAGCGGGTGTACCTGCTCTTCCAGTGCGAGAGCATATTCCGCGTAGGCGCCGGTCACAGTTTTTGCTGTATAGACGCGGTCGCCCGGTTTCACTTTTTTGACGCCATCGCCAACGGCTTCGATGACGCCGGCGCCGTCTGAACCGGGGGTGTAGGGTAGTGGCGGTTTGATGGCGTAAGTGCCCGCGCGCATATAGGTGTCGTAGGGATTGACTCCGGCGGCATGGATGCGGACAAGAACTTGTCCGGGGGCTGGCTTTGGCGTGGGGACTTCTTCGAGCTTCAGAACTTCGGGACCGCCGAATTGATGAACGAGTATGGCCTTCATTGTTTTTCTCCAGCGGGGAAATTAGCCAAACGATAAGCGCACGGGAAAACCGTAGCAGTTCTGAAAAATCAGAAATGATCGTCGGCGACCACGGCGACTTCCTTGTTGATGATCCCGGCGGATTGCGCCCACGCGGTGGTCTGCCAATTGTCTTTGCCTTTTTTGGGCGGAATCCATGGTGGCAGTGTCTGGTTCAGATAATTCGCCAGCGCGTAGATATCCGCGAGTTTGCAGTCGGCTTCTTGACCGTCATGGAGTTTAATACCGTGCTGGGCGAGGATGTCGCGGATGTGGCGGAGATCCTGCTCTGTCAGACGATTGTGCGGCAGCGGCTTGGGCGCGGTGCCGAACACCTGCGAGAGATCGACGACGGCGTGACGTGCAATTGCAAAAGTAAGCTCGGCCTGCTTTTCACACTCGCCCTCAATTCCAACGATGACGAGCGCGCAAGTGTCCAGAATGGCGGTCAGCGAAGCGATCCATGATTGGTTGTCATGCTGCGAGCGAAAATAGGCGAGCACTGGATAGGAAAGATGGCTCTCCATCAACTCGGCGCACCAAAGCTCCCAATCTTTGAGCAGGACGCGCAGCGCGTCCAGGCCGTGGGCGTAGCTGTGGCGGCGAAGTAGTTCGCCGGCGGTCGGCGGTGTGCCGGCGCGGGAATCGAGAAGGGAGATATTCACTTCACGCTTGGAGAATGAGCCATAGATGAAAGGCAAGTAGCCAATGACCGCGGCAAGAAAACCGAAACCGAATCCGGCTTCCATAACGACCAGGGCGCGGGACAAGCCGGAGCGCGGAATGACGTCGCCCAGGCCGAGAGTAAAAAACGTTGTGCCGCTGAGATAGATGTCCGTCAGGAAACCGGGCTGGCCACCTGTCATTACCACGGCGGAACCGGCGCCATACTGCATGAGGCCGAAGCCGAGCACGAGGCCCACGGCCCAAACTCCTACAAGAACAAGGAGCGAGAGCGGGCCATAGAAACCTAGCAACGCCTCACGGGTCTTGCGCGTCGGGATCAGGCAGATCGCGAATCTCCATGTTTTCCAAGTCGAACGGTAAAAAAGACGAGCGAGGCGGAACTTTCGCGTGACGCGTCGGGGGAGAATAATGGCCTCAAACGCGTCCCAAAGCACGATCAGAAAGATCGCGACGCCTGCGGCGAACGCGCCCGGAGCTGGAATCATATGCGGCATTGTACCTGTTTAGCTCGACTGATGAGAAGGATCAGCGAGAACCTTCAGCGAGAACGTGCGTTTAGATCGGCCGCGGCCTCAGGATTCGAGGCGCGCGTTGACACTGATTTCCGCCGTGAAGAGTTTCGAGACCGGGCAGCCGGTTTCGGCGGCTTTCACGGCCGCATCGAATTTGGCTTTGTCTGCGCCGGGAATGTGCGCGACGAGATCCAGGTGGCTTTTCGTGATGGCGAAGCCGTCAGGAAGTTTTTCAAGCGAAATAGTAGCTGTCGTTTCGAGTCTGCTCGCGGTCATGCCTGCTGTGCCTAACTGTGCTGAAAGCGCCATCGTAAAACAGCCGGCGTGCGCTGCCGCGAGCAATTCTTCCGGATTGGTGCCGACGCCATTTTCAAACCGCGTGCTGAAGGAATATTGCGTCTGCTTGAGGACGCCGCTGTCCGTCGAAATCGAGCCTTTCCCATCTTTCAGACCACCCTGCCAGACCGCCGATGCTTTGCGCTGCATACTTTCTCTCCTTTTGGCTCTTTCGTTCTTTTTGAATCCAGAGAATTCGATTCCGGAGCGTCTTGCAAGGGTATATTCAGAAAATGAGCTTGTCGAGAAAGCTTTGTAAACGTTTATGAAGGCGATCCTGCAGGACGTTGCCCACCGGCCCTGGCCTTTGCCTGCGGGGCCGTGGGTGATGGCACAGAGCTGGCACGATTTGCTTTTCGCGCACTGGCCGGTCGACGCTGAAAAACTGCGCGCGCTGATTCCTGACCGTTTGGAGATCGATTCATTTGGCGGACAATCATGGCTGGGGGTGGTGCCATTTCGCATGACCGGTGTGAGGCTGCGTGGAACGCCGGCCGTGCCCTGGCTCGCGGCATTTCCCGAGCTGAATGTGCGCACCTATGTGAAGTACGGCGGGAAGCCCGGCGTGTGGTTCTTCAGTCTGGACGCGGGTAACCCGCTGGCCGTTGGTATCGCGCGGGCGTGGTTCCACCTGCCCTATTTTCGTGCGCGCATGTCTTGCGAGGAGCGCGATGGTTACATTCATTACCGGTGTGGCAGGACGCACCAGATAGCGCCGAGCGCATTGCTGGAGTGTCGGTATCGTCCTTTGAACAAAATAGTTTTCCCTCAACCGGGGACTCTCGAACATTTCCTCGTGGAGCGCTATTGCCTGTATGCTTCCATAGCCAACGGAAGGCTCATTCGTGGAGAAATCCATCATCCACCCTGGCAGCTTCAGATGGGAGAAGGCGAATTCTCACGAAACTCGATGGCCAATGCAGCAGGAGTTCCACTTCCCGCGTCAAAGCCTCTTTTGCATTTTGCGAAGCGGCAAGATGTCCTGATATGGCGGCCTCAGAGAGTGGTCTGAATCAGTTCCTGCGCTCTCACCACTTACGCGGCCTCAGACGTTCAGGGTGAGCGACACGAGGTCCAGCCCCGTAGGCGGGGGCAGCGGCGGCAGCTTCGAGCGATCCACAGGATGATAGAGGGTATCGCGCTCGACGGGAACACGGCCAGCGGCGCGGATCAGCCGTTCGAGTTCATGGCGCGGTGTGAACTCGGACGTTTTCGCACCTGCATCATGGTAAATCTTTTCTTCAACAACGGTGCCATCCAAATCGTTCGCGCCGAACCGCAGAGCGATCTGCGCGATGCTCGGCGAAAGCATGATCCAGTACGCCTTGATATGTTCGAAATTGTCGAGCATCAGGCGTGAGATGGCGATGTTGCGCAGGTCAGCGTAACCCGTCGGCTTCGGAATGTGCGAAAGCGCGGTATTATCCGGATGAAACGCCAGCGGGATAAACGCCACGAAGCCGTGCGTTTCGTCCTGCAGTTCGCGCAATTTCACGAGATGGTCCACGCGCTCTTCTTCCGTTTCCACGTGCCCGTAGAGCATGGTTGCGTTCGAACGCAATCCGATTTCATGCGCCTCCCGCGCAATATTCAGCCACATCTGCCCGCTGACTTTGTGGTCGCAAATAATCCGCCGCACCCGTGGGTGAAAAATCTCCGCCCCGCCACCCGGCAGCGAATCGACGCCAGCATCTTTCAGCTTGAGCAGGGTTTCTCTGGTAGACAGCTTCGCGATGCGCGCGAAGTAGCCCACTTCGACCATGGTGAACGCTTTCAGGTGCACGCCAGGACAGCGCTGCTTCAGCCCGCGGATCATCTCCAGGAAGTATTCGAACGGCAAATCCGGGTGCAGGCCGCCCACGATGTGGAATTCCAGTGCGCCCGCAAGCGCGCCTTGCTCGGCCCGGGCGTAGATTTCTTCCAGAGAAAAATTGTACGCTCCCGGCGCATTGGGATCGCGGCCAAACGCGCAGAGCTTACAGTGCGCCACGCAAATGTTCGTCGGATTGATGTGCCGGTTGACGTTGAAATACGTCACGTTCCCGTGCTTTTTCTCGCGCACATGGTTCGCCAGCCAGCCAATGGCCAGCAAATCCGACGAGCGGTACAACGTGATGCCGTCGTCCGTGCTGAGCCGTTCGCCTGCAAAAACTTTGTCAGCAATCGGCTTCAACCGTTCATCGGTAAACGTCAATTCGCTCATTTCGAATCCATCGAACAGTTCAAACGCGCCAAACCGCTGCTGCTGCGCCCCAGAACAACAGGAATAACATACTAATATAGCCGTTCACGGTGAAAAACGCAGCGTCCAGCTTGCTCAAGTCGTCGGCTTTGACAAGCGAATGTTCGTAAGCCAGCAGCGCCGCGACAACCGCGATTCCTGCCCATGCGGGCCACGGCAGTCCGAAACTGAGCGCCAGCCACGCCAGAAGTGCAATCACTCCGATGTGCATCCCTCGCGCAATCAGCAGCGCTTTTGCAATCCCGAATTTTTTCGGCACCGAAAAAAGTCCCGCGCTTTGGTCATATTCAATGTCCTGGCAGGCGTAGAGCACATCAAATCCGCCGACCCACAACGTAACTGCTGCGCAAAGAATCAGCATGCGCGCGTCAAGCCCGCCGGTGATGGCTATCCATGCCGCAGCCGGCGAGATGCCCAGCGCAAATCCCAGAAAAAGATGCGACCAGTTGGTGAAGCGCTTCGTGAAGGAATAGAAAAAAAGGATCGCTATCGCCAGCGGGGCCAGCTTCAGCGCAAGCGCATTTAATTGACATGCAGCGATGAAAAAGGCAGCAACCGCGACAACTGTGAAGAGCCATGCAAATTGCAGCGTGAGCTTCCCTGTCGGAAGAGCGCGTTGCTGAGTTCGCGGGTTTTCGCGATCGTAGCGAAGATCGGCAATGCGGTTCATAGTCATCGCCGCCGAACGCGCCGCGACCATCGCAACAATAATCCACAAGATTTGCCGCAGCGAAGGCCACCCGTGACGCGTCCAGCGCGCCGCAAGCAACGCGCCCGTCAACGCGAAGGGCAAGGCAAATACGGAGTGCTCGAACTTGATCATCTCGAGCACGATTTTGATTCGGCTGGCCATTTCTGAATTACGCGTTAGTTCACGCCTCCGCTTTTTTCGAGGCCGGTGTGCCCATCCACCGGTACATTCTGTCTTGCGCGAGGCCGATTTGCGCCAACACGCGGCAAACGTATTGCGTCACAAGGTCGTCAATCGTCTTTGGCTGGTGATAAAACGCCGGCACCGCAGGCATGATCACTGCCCCGGCCTGCTGCGCCCGTAGCATGTTATCCAGGTGCACGCGGTTAAACGGTGTATCGCGCACGCAAAGAACCAGCTTCCTGCTCTCCTTGAGCATCACGTCCGCCGCCCGCGCGACCAGATCGTCGCTGATGCCGTTGGCAATCGCCGCGAGCGTCCCCATCGAACACGGAATCACCACCATCGCATCCACCGCGTAGCTCCCGGAAGCAATCGAAGCGCCCACATCTTTGTTCGGCAAAACGTCGATCTTTGGGACCGGATGCCCGAGAATGCGGCTCGCGAGTTGTTTCACATCGCCGGAGCTAATGCCAAGCTCTTCCGCAAAAAGCCGTTGCCCCGCTTCCGTGACCACCAGATGCACTCGCGCCACGCGCGCGTCCTCTTCCAGCAGCATCAGCGTCTTTTGCGCCAGAATCGCTCCGCTCGCGCCGGTCACACCCACGGTGAGAATCTGTTTTTGTGCATCAGTCATGTTTTGTGTGCGGGTAGTTTCAGTCTCGCAGCCGTATCCGGGCAAGTCAAGCTAAGGTGATATTCTCGTCCGATGGTAGAATTTCCGGCGGCCGGAGAATATGAATCAAACTGAACTGCTGAAAATTCTGGAATCCGTGAAAGCCGGCGAGCTCGCTCCGGACTTGGCGATCGAGCGCCTGAAGCATTTGCCATTCGAAGATTTGGGATTTGCGAAAGTGGACCATCACCGCGCGCTCCGCCAGGGTTTTGCGGAAGTGGTTTTAGGCAAAGGGAAAACGCCGCAGCAGGTGGCGGAAATTGTGTATGCCATGTTGCGCAAAAAAGATTCGCGGCACAACATCCTGGTGACGCGTGCGGACAAAATCATTTTTGCGGCCGTGCAGCGCGCCGCCGGAAAAGACGCGCGTATCGCGATTTTTCATCCGCTTTCCAGCGTGATCACCATCGAGCGAAGCACGGAAATTAGCGGTAAGGGAAGGATCCTCGTCGTTTCCGCGGGCACCAGCGACATTCCGGTAGCGGAAGAGGCGCTCCTGACAGCGCGCATGATGGGCAACCGCGCCGAGCATTTGTACGATGTCGGTGTCGCCGGGATTAACCGCCTGTTCGAGCACCGGGAAAAATTGACGCAAGCGCGCGTGATTATTTGCGTTGCTGGAATGGAAGGCGCGCTTCCCAGCGTCGTCGGCGGCCTCGTCGCCGCGCCGGTCATCGCTGTCCCCACCAGCGTCGGCTACGGCGCCAGCTTCGGCGGCGTTGCCGCGTTGCTCGGCATGCTCAATTCCTGCGCCTCCAACGTCACCGTCGTCAACATCGACAACGGTTTCGGCGCAGCCTGCGTGGCTTCCTGCATCAACCGGCTCTGAAGTGTCCAAAAAGCAGTCTCTGCAAGCCTCTGTGTTCTCTGAGTCCGAGCGCTGTCTTTTTCTGAGTTCTTTGGTTCCCGTCCTACTCTCGTAGACATCACGGCCGCAGCAGGACTTTCATGATGCCGGACTCCAGGGCGTATTGAATTGCCGCTGGCGCTTGGTCCAGCGGAAACGTCCGCGTAATCAGCGGAGTGGGATCAATCTTCCCTGAACGGAGAAGCGCAATAGCTTTGGCGAAGGGGCCGCAGCGCGAGCCCACGACGCTGATTTCCTTTACGACGATCGGCCACGTTTCCACGGGCGCAGTGCCATGAAATGTGGATTTCAGAATCAGCGTTCCACGTGGTTCCGTCATCTGTAGGGCAAGTGCCAGTCCCGTAGGAGAGCCCGTGGCTTCGACCACCAGCCGACACTTTTCTTGAACGCCTTTCAAATCGTCCGCATCTCCACGAACCTTTTTCGTCGCGATCCCCACACTCTGCGCGAGCGCCAGCTTGTTTTCATGCTTGCCGTACATCACCACACGCGAAATCTCAGTGCGCAACACCCGCGCGACGAGTTGCGCAAGCTTTCCATCACCCAGCACTGCCGCTTCGCGAAATTTCCTTACGTCTACCTGTTCGAGTATTTCGCACGCCGCGGCCAACGGCTCGACAAACACCGCTTGTTCATCGCTTGCGCTATCAGGCACGGCATGGAGATTTTCCAGCGGCAGCGTCAAATACTCTGCGTAAGCGCCAGGATGGCCGATGATTCCGAGCACCGTGCGATGCTCGCAATGAGTTTTCAAGTCACGCCGGCAAAAGTTGCAGACGGTTCGGTGTCCAAGAGCTCTGCACGAAATATTGATTTCTCCACAAACTCTCTGCCCCAGCCATTTTTTCTTTTCCGAGGCCGATGCACCGCGCAATTGTTCAACAGTTCCGACGAATTCATGCCCAGGAACACCGCGAAAATTGTAATAGCCGTGCAGTAGCTCAAGGTCGGTATTGCAGATTCCTGCTAGCCGCACCCGCACCAGCGCCCACCCACGCCGCAATTTCGGCAGCGGCCTTGTTGCTGCTTTCAGTTTTCTATTTTCAACGCTGAAGCAGAGCACGGGGATGCTTTAGCCCTTTTCAGTGCAGCGCAGCAGCCAGCGTTTTAATCAAGAGCGGCTCCTGTTCAGGGAAGACCGTTCGAAGGTCCAGGATGAGACGATCATCTTCAACGCGCGCGATGACCGAGACGCCCGCAGGGGTCCGCCGGAGGCGCTGTTCGAGCTTCGTCGCCGAGTAGCGCGCACTCGCGATGCGGATGATTTTCGTAGGCAGAGATTGCGCCGGAGTGGAGCCGCCACCTGCGAGAGAACTGCCGTCCGCGATTTCGATCTCGACTTCATCGAGCAGAAGCTCCGGCCGCAGCTCGCGAATGAAATTCTCCGCGCGGCGCTTCAGTTCCTGCGGAGTCGCGCGGATCATTCGAATGGCGGGAATTTCATCCCAGGCCGCGCGCAGATAAGCCCCGAGTGTGACCTCCAGGGCCGCAATCGTCAGTTTGTCCACGCGCAAGGCACGAAACAGCGGGTAGCGTCGCACCTGCGCAATAAGCTCCTTTTTCCCCGCGATGATGCCTGCCTGCGGCCCGCCCATAAGTTTGTCCCCACTGAACATCACTAGCGAAACGCCCGCCTCCACGCTTTGCTTCACAGTTGGCTCGCTCACACCGTACTCGGAAAGATCAACGAGGCAACCTGAGCCAAGGTCTTCCACCAGCGGCAAGCCCCTGCGCTCGCTGAGCGCCACCAGCTCTTCGAGCGAGGGCTTCTCTGTGAAACCGGTGACCTTAAAATTAGACGGATGCACGCGCAGCAGCAGCCGCGTCTTTTCGTTGATGGCGTTTTCGTAGTCCGCAAGGCGGGTGCGATTGGTAGTCCCGACTTCGCGAAGGATTGCTCCGCTCTGTTCCATAATTTCAGGGATTCGAAAGCCGTCGCCGATTTCAATGAGCTCTCCACGCGACACGATCACTTCGCCGCCGCGAGCCAGCGCCGCGAGAGTGACCAGCACCGCCGCCGCGCAATTGTTCACCACGATGGCCGCTTCCGCCCCCGTCAGCCGCGTCAACAATTCGCTCGTGTGTACGTCGCGTTTGCCCCGCGCCCCGGCCTCGAGATCGTATTCGAGATTGCTGTACTGCGTGGCCGTGCGCCGGAACTCGCTGACAGCAGCCTCCGTAAGCGGTGCCCGGCCCAGGTTCGTGTGCAGAATCACTCCAGTCGCATTGATCACCGGCAGGAGCGAATGTGAAAGAATCCGCTCCACCAGCTTCGTGATGCGCTCTTCGAGAGACCCTGGGCCCGCACCAAGTCCGGAAATCTCTGCGAGCACCACCGAAGCTCTATCTCCTGCGATGCGCGCGCGGAGATCGGCAAGCACAGTGCGTGCCACTTCGACTACTAGGTTGCGGTCCACGCGTTTGGCAAGCGCCGCCAGCCGCGGCTGGAGCAGCAATTCATCCACTGACGGAATCTGCCGCAAGAGTTCTGCCTGCTCTGCTGAAACCATATTCTTCGCGCGTACTCCCATTCAAATTCCGCCTTCCTCGAATCCGCCCGTCCGTTCGAAACATTTCAGCACACTGCCAAGTGTGGGGCAATGCCGTGCCTCTTGCACAGGGCTGCACCTGGCGCAGCCGGGATCGGAGAGCGGTAGCGCATTCGAACCTCCGCTCCCGCTTCCGGTTGACGGTTTTGCTCCGCGCACCTAGCATGGAGGTTTGAGGAAATCTCCCGCTCATGGCCACCATCGAAGAAGAGCTGGCTACACTCGAAAAAGATATTCGACAGCTCAAGGTTGAGTACGACCAGTATTTCGGCGGTGGCCGGAAGCGGCCGCCCACGGAGATCGAATGGCGCATTGACATGATGGTGAAGCGCTACGCGGAACGCGGTGGCGAGCTGAAGTTCGCGCAGCGATTCCGCTTCAATAATCTTTCGCAGACCTACGCAAAGTACAAGGACATCTTCCGGAAGAAACTGAAGCAAAAGGAAGAGGGCAGTATCCAGCGGCATTTTGGCGCTGCAGCGAGGGAGATTGAAGCGGCCCGCGCGCAGAAAGAAGGGGAAGACCACGCGGGCGCAGCCGCGGCAGACGGGTCCAAGGCGTTTCGCATTACGTGCTCCGAGCCGGAGCGCGAAACCGAGAAGGTCGAGCAGTTGTACCAGGCGTTTTTGCAGGCCAAACAATTGGCCGGCGAACATACCGGAAAGCTTTCGCGCTCCAGCTTCAACGAGTTTGTCCTGAAAAAAACGAAAGAATTGCAAAAGCAGAAAAACTGCAAAGACGTCGAGTACGTCGTGGAAATGGTTGAAGGCCAGGTTAAACTGAAAGCCCTCGTGAAGTCCTGACGAGTTGACAGTTGACAGTCCGCAGTTGACATTCCAAATTCAGAAAAACAGAAAATCGCGGTCTCGCTTTTCGAGCCGGGGCGGGCCGTTGCAAGTCTTTATCCATGATCGTTTTCCACATGCTAGTGCTTTTCGAATTAGCGCCGTGCGCTTACACTGTGGTGCCGTTCTCATTTTCGGAGGAAATTATGGCCGTGCAGCGCGCGCTGATCAGCGTGTTTGACAAGGCGGGGGTCGTGGAATTTGCCAAGCGGCTGGTAGCGCTGAAGATTGAGATTCTCTCCACAGGCGGAACGGCCAAGTTGCTGCGTGAAGCAGGCGTCGCGGTACGCGACGTTTCCGACTTCACGGGCTGGCCCGAAATGCTTGGCGGACGTGTAAAGACGCTGCACCCGAAAGTTCACGGGGGGCTGCTCTTCCGGCGCGGGCATGCAGAAGACCAGAAGCAGGCCGCGGCACATGGAATCGCGCCGATCGACCTTGTGGTGGTGAATCTATATCCGTTTGAAGCCACCGCGGCGAAAACGGGACTGACTGCCGAAGAGCTCATCGAGAATATCGACATCGGCGGGCCGACGATGCTGCGTTCAGCGGCGAAGAATTTCGAGAGCGTGACAGTGGTTACGGACCCAGCGGATTTCGCGCGCGTGGCCGACGAAATCGAAAGCGCTGGCGAAACGACGTTGCCGACGCGCCTGGAGCTGGCGAGAAAAGTTTTCGCGACGACCTCCCGTTACGACGGCATGATCACCATGGAATTGGAACGGCTGTCGGCAGCTTCAGGGCGAATAGCCCTGGAAGCCAAACCCGTCTTGCCGGAACGCGTGCATTTAGCCCTGCGGCGGCAGCAAGAATTGCGCTACGGGGAAAACCCCCACCAGGCCGCCGCGCTGTATGTGCCTGCCGGGCGAGCACTGGAAGGATTGGCGGCGGCGAAGCAGCTCCAGGGCAAGGAACTTTCGTACAACAATTTCGTCGACCTGGAAGCCGCGCGAAGCCTGGCCAGGGAATTCAAGAATCCTGCGGCTGTAATCATCAAGCACAACAATCCTTGCGGAACGGCGGAGCAAGCGACGTTGCTCGAAGCTTATCGGAGAGCGCTGGCATGCGATCCCGTTTCGGCGTTTGGCGGCGTGCTGGCATTCAACCGCGCGGTGGATGCCGCCACCGCGGAAGAAGTCGCAAAACTTTTCGTGGAATGCATTGCGGCGCCCGGATTTGAGCATCGCACCAAAGAAATTTTTGCGTCCAAAAAAAATCTGCGGCTGCTCGAATTGCCCGCCGACGGCCTGGAGCCGCAACGCGAATTGCAGCTCAAGCGCATCCTCGGAGGAATGCTGGTGCAGCAGCCGGACCTTGGCGAGATCAAGGACGATGAACTGGGCACAGCAACGAAGCGCGCGCCCACAGCGGCAGAGATGCAGACCATGCGCTTCGCGTGGAAAGTGGCGAAGCACGTGAAGTCCAACGCCATCGTCTTCGCGAAGGATGGCGCGACGCTAGGAGTCGGCGCCGGGCAGATGAGCCGCGTCGATTCCGTAAAAATCGCGGTGATGAAAGCGCAATCTTCGCTTGTCGGCGCGGTGGTTGCTTCCGACGCATTCTTTCCATTTCCGGATGGGGTCGAAGAAGCGGCCAAGGCCGGAGCGACAGCGGTGATCCAGCCGGGTGGCTCGGTGCGCGATGCGGATGTGGTAGCCGCAGCCGACCGCCTCGGACTGGCCATGGTTTTCACCGGCATGCGGCACTTCCTTCATTGAAGAGTGGCGGTAGCTTCGCCGGGGTTCACGGTAGGGCAAAGCGTGGCGGGTGCTTTTCTCCGGTGCGTCACGGGAGGGATATAATTTCAATGTGGCGACGACCGAATCCACATTCCTGAACACCAGTGAGGCACCGGAATCTACACCGGCGAACACCCCAAATAGCCCAGAATCCGCGCTCTTCGGTTCTGTCCGGAATCAAAACCTCGTGGTCGCGGCGCTCCTGCTTGCGCTCACGCTGCTGGACTTCGGCTCCGTCGCGAGCAACAAATTCCTGCTGCTGGATGATCCTCACTACATCGCCAACAACGTTCACGTTCAGGCGCTCACCTGGAGCAACGTTAAGTGGGCCTTCACGACCACCCACATGGGACACTGGCATCCGCTGACTTGGCTCTTGCACATGGCGCAGTTCCATTTCTTTGGCATGGACCCTGCCGGATACCATCTCACTAGCCTCTTCTTGCATGGCCTCAACGTTGTCATACTCTTCTTGCTGCTTCAGAAGGCCACTGGAGCCGTGTGGGAAAGCGCTTTCGTGGCGGCGCTCTTCGCTGTGCATCCGCTGAACGTCGAAGAAGTAGCCTGGTTGGCCACAACGAACGGTGCACTGAGCACGTTTTTCGGCCTTTTGGCCATCGCTGCCTATGGCTGGTACGCGGCAAAACCGGATTGGAAACGCTACCTGGTTGTGTTCGGCCTGTTTGCGCTGAGCCTGATGGCCAAGGTGATATTCATCGTTCTCCCCTTCGCCCTTTTGGTACTCGATGTCTGGCCGCTCAAGCGCATGCCCTTCGGCGCTCGCGCGGGCGAAGGCCCTTCGAGAATTCCCACGCGGTCACTGCTGTGGCTCGTCGGCGAGAAGATTCCCCTTCTGCTGTTGGCGCTAATAAGCTCGAAGGCGGCCATCGTGGCGGGACGCCAAAACGGTTTCATGGCCTCCCTTGCTGCTGTGCCTCTGCGTATACGCGTGCTGAATGCTCTCTATTCCTACTTCACTTACATTGAAAAAATGTTCTGGCCGCAGAACTTGTCCATTTTTTATCAATTTCCAAAGCACTACGTCTGGTGGCAACTTACCGCGGCCGCGCTTTTGCTCGGGACGGTTACGGTGTTCGTTTTGCTAAGAATCAAGAGCAAACCATATCTTGCCATAGGATGGTTCTGGTATCTCGGCATGCTGGTGCCGGTGATTGGTCTGGTGCAGAAGGGCAGCCAGGCGATGGCGGACCGCTACACCTACGTCCCGCTGCTGGGAATCTTTGTGATGATCGCGTGGGGCGCTGCCGAATGGGCGGGGCGCAGCGCGTCCAGGCTTCGCGCGCTGGGTGCAGGCGCCATCGGCGTGCTTCTGGTGCTTTGCGTCCTCTCCCGCGTTCAACTCCGCCGCTGGCATGATTCTTACACGCTCTTTGGCTACATTCTCGAGCATTCCCCCGACAATCCGGTGGCGCATCAGATTCTAGGCGTTGCTCTTGCAGAGGATGGCAGGCTGGGCGACGCCATCGTTCATTTCGAAGCCACAGCCGCGTTGACTCCCGCGGACCCGCGCATCCATTACGATCTGGCCAGATCGTTCTGGCTCCAGAATCAGCCAGACAAGGCGATCCCGGAATACGAATTAAGCCTGAAACTACACCCCTATCCGGGACTCGCCGCCACAGCGCATACCGAGCTGGCGGAAATCTGCTACCGGAAGGGCCAGATTGACCAGGCCCAGCAGCATTACCTGGCGGCCATCAACCTGGATCCCGGTAGGACGGAGACCTACGTGACCCTTGCCGTGCTTCTCTACTCGCAGGGGAAGCCGGATGCCGCCCTGGAATTGCTCTCTTTTGCCCTGAAGAACGAGAACAACGGCATGGCCTAATTTTTGGACTGGCCGCATTCTGCAGGATCAACGGAAGCTGCCGGAAGCTTTGGCGGCCTATCGGGCGGCCCTAAAGAGCATGACTGGTTACGCGCCGGCCCAGCAAAGCATTGACACGATCCTTGCTAACAAGACCCTCCGCTAAGTCAGCGAAGAAGTGACCGCCAATAAACCGGTCGATTAAGCGAAAATCGCCGTGACGAAACGGCAACGTCGCGCCCGGACACTCGCTCGCGTCTGAAACACGAATGATATGATTTTAAGTGTGGCAAGCAACGAATCCACGGCGGTGAACTCCGCAGGGGGCATGGGCTCCGCGCTGTTTGGTTCTGTCCGGAATCAGAACCTCCTTGTATCCGCGTTGCTCCTCGCGCTCACCCTCCTGAGCTTCAGTTCGATCGCGGGCAACAAATTCCTGTTGCTGGATGATCCCCACTACATCGCAGGGAATCCACATGTCCAGGCCATCACCTGGAGCAATATCAAATGGGCTTTCACCAACAGCGCAATGGCGCAATGGCACCCGCTGACCTGGCTCTTGCACATGGTGCAGTTCCATTTCTTTGGCATGGACCCTGCCGGATACCATCTCACTAGCCTCTTTTTGCATGGCCTCAACGTCGTCATACTCTTCTTACTGCTTCAGAAGGCCACCGGTGGCCTTTGGCAAAGCGCCTTCGTAGCGGCACTCTTCGCCGTGCATCCTCTGAATGTCGAACCAGTCGCCTGGGTGGCGGCAACAAACGGCACACTGAGCACGTTTTTCGGCCTTCTGGCCATCGCTGCCTATGGTTGGTATGCGTCGAGACCGGATTGGAGACGCTACCTAGCGGTGTTTGGTTTGTTTGCGCTGAGCCTCATGGCCAAGGCGATATTCATCGTTCTCCCCTTCGCGCTTTTACTGCTCGATGTCTGGCCACTAAAGCGAGTTCAACTTGGCGCCGCCACGACGAATGAGAGTCCTTCGGAGATTCCAACCCGCTCCCTATTCCATCTGTTCGCCGAGAAAATTCCCCCTCTGCTGCTGGCGCTGCTCGGTTCGATTGCGGCCATCAGGGCGGGACGCCAAACCGGTGCCGTTGCCACGCTTGCCGCCGAGCCCCTGCAAATGCGCGTGCTGAACGCTCTGCATTCCTATTCCGCATACATCCTGAAAATGTTCTGGCCGCAAAACCTGGCCATTAATTACCAATTTCCGAAGCATTACGCCTGGTGGCAAATTGCCGCTGCTGTGCTTTTGCTCGCGACAGTCACCGTCTTCGTCTCGCTCAAAATCAAGAGTAAGCCATACCTGGCTGTGGGCTGGTTCTGGTATCTCGGCACGCTGGTACCGGTCATTGGCTTGGTTCAAAAGGGCACTCAGTCAATCGCCGACCGCTATACCTACATCCCCCTGGTGGGGATCTTTGTGATGTTTGCCTGGGGGGCCGCCGATTGGGCGGTACGCCGCCCGCTCCGGCAGCGTGTGCTGGGTGCCGCCGCGGTCAGCGTCCTTATTGTCTTTTCGGTCCTTTCGCGCACCCAAGTGGGCCGCTGGCACGATACGTACACTCTGTTTGGTTATATTCTCCAGCGTCACCCCGACAATGCCATGGCCCATCAGATTCTCGGCTTCTCTCTTGCTGACGATGGCTGGCTGAACGAGGCTATGGTTCATTTTCAAGCCGGGGCGGCATTGGCTCCGCGGGATGCCCACATGCATTACGATGTGGCGAAGACTTTCTGGTTGCAAAATGAGCCAGACAAAGCCACCCCTGAATACGAGCTGTGCCTGCGCCTGAATCCCCGCCCGGCACTCGCCGCTTTGGTGCATTCCGAACTCGCGGAGATCTACTCAAAGAAAGGCCAGATCGAGGAAGCGCAGCAGCATTACCGCGCTGCCATCAATTTGGATCCCCGCTGGACGGGACCGTATGTCAGCCTTGCTGCGCTTCTTTACTCGCAGGGAAAGCCGGATGCTGCGCTGGAATTGCTCGCTTCTGCCCTGAAGAACGAGAACAACGGCATGGCTTACTTCTGGATTGGTCGCATTCTGCAGGACCAGCAAAGGCTGCCGGAAGCCTTGGCGGCCTATCGGGCGACGCTCAAGAGCATGCCCGGTTATGCGCCGGCCCAGCAAAACATGGACGCCATCCTTGCCAACAAGCCTCTGTACTGAGTCTAAAAAAATGCCTCTCTCCATTCCTTTCAACGTTTTTCCAATCAGCTGCATCCTATCTTTGGGGGCACCCGAGCTCTAGAAACGTATTGTAATTCGCTTTTGACCGCGTTTCGGCTGCATGGGATAATTTAGGTTTCTGGGGCGACGATGAACCTTAGACGCATCACCTTTGCCGTAATGTTGACAAGCTTCTCCGGCGCGGTTGTCATGGGACAGACACCCCATGAGCAGCTTGTCGAACCGAAAACCACGCCTTCCACAAAGGACTCTCCGCGCGCCGAGGCCTACTACAACTTCACGATAGGCCACATTTACGAACAGCAGTACGAAGCCACCAGCAACGCCGAGTACGCCACCAAGGCCATCGAGGCGTACAAAAAAGCGTATGCGCTTGATCCGAAGTCGCCCGTGATCGGCGAACGCCTGGCGGAGATGTACTGGAAGGCGCAGCGGACTCGCGATGCGGTAAACGAAGCGCGGGAAATTCTGAAACGCGATCCGGACAACTTGCAATCGCGGCGGCTGCTGGGACGTATCTATCTGCGGAGCCTCGGCGATGTCAGCGCGGGCAACGGCCAGCCGGAGACGGTGAGCCGCGCTATCGAACAGTTCTCCGAGATTAACCGGCTCGATCCTTCCGACACCGAATCGGCGTTATGGCTGGCGCGGCTTTACCGCTTGAAGAACGAACACGACAAGGCCGAAGAGGTTTTGCGCAACATCCTGAAGACCGATCCGGAAAACGAAGCCGCGGTCGAGCAACTGACGCAGTTGCTCATGGACGGAGGCAAGTCTCAGGAAGCGGTTACGCTGCTCGAAGGAATCACCGTGCATTCTCCTTCACCGGTTCTGCTCGATCTTCTGGGCGATGCCTATACCCAGGCGCACGAGCTGGCGAAAGCGGAACAGGCCTACCGCAAGGCCGCGGAACTCGATCCTTCCGAACTGAGCCACCAGCGCGGGCTGGGGCAGACGCTCCTGGCGGAAGAAAAATACTCCGAAGCGCTGGCGGTCTATCAAAAGATTTCGGACCTGATGCCGGACGATTCGGACGTGTACTTGCGCATCGCGCAGATTTACCGCGAGCTGCATCAGTTGGACAAGGCCGAACAGAATCTCGTTAAGGCGCGGCAGTATGCGCCGGGCAGCCTGGAAGTGATGTACAACGAGGCCATGCTGTACCAGGCGCAGGGACGCTATGAGGATGCCATCCGCGTTTTGTCGAACGCCGTGACGGACATCAAGGGACAGTCCCCGGCGCAGCCGTCGCGGCGCCGGTCGCTGGCCATCCTGTATCAGCAGCTGGGGCAGCTTTATCGCGACACCCAGAATTATCCGGCGGCGATTTTTACTTTCGAAGAATTGGGACATTTGGGTGAGGAAGAGGACCGGCGCGCGCGGATGATGATCATGGAAATCTATCGCGCGGCAAAGAATCTTCCCAAGGCCTTGGAGACGGGCAAGGAAGCACTAGCGAAGTATCCGGCAGATCCCGCCATTCGCACGAGTCAGGCGCTTTTGTTGGGCGAGGACGGGCAGACGGACGCCGCTGCCAAGATACTGAAAGCCCATCTCCATGGCGACGCCACTGACCGCGATACCTATCTGAATATCGCTCAGGTGTACGAGCGCGGGCGTCGTTACAAGGAGGCGGAAGAAGCCGCTCACGCCGCGGAAGTCCTGCCCGGCCAGGCGCGTGAAAACGAAATGGTATGGTTCCTGCTCGGCGCTATCTACGAACGGCAGAAGTTTTTTGACAAAGCCGAGGAGCAGTTCAAGAAAGTACTTTCGGTGAATCCGAAAAATGCTCAGGCGCTGAATTATTACGGCTACATGCTGGGCGATCTGGGGATTCGGCTGGACGAAGCGGAGGCCCTGGTGCAGCGCGCGCTGAAGGAAGATCCCTTCAATGGAGCGTACCTGGACAGCCTGGGCTGGATTTATTTCAAAGAGAGCAAGTTTGGCGCTTCGGAGACTACGCTGCGAAAGGCATTGGAGCGCGAAAAACACGATGCGACGATTCATTCCCACCTCGGCGATCTGTACGCCAAGACTGGCCGTACCGATCTGGCCGGCGTGGAATGGGAAAAGTCGCTCGCGGAATGGCGCCGCTCGCTGCCTGCGGACTTGGAGAGCGACAAAGTAGCGGAACTCGAGAAGAAAATCTCGCAGTCGAAGCATCGCGTGGCGCAGAAATCCACGGCGACCGAAGCGAAGCCTTAACCCAGCGCATGCCCGAAGTTCACATTCCCGCGTTTGGAAAAATCAATCTCCGCCTCGATGTCCTCGGCAAACGCGCCGATGGATTTCACGAATTACGGACTATTTTTCAGGCCATTTCGTTGCACGACGAATTGCGGCTGCGCGCGGCACGCAGCGAGAGAATCGCGTTGAGTATCGAAGGGAATTTGCCGCTTTCCGCGGAGCCGATCGAGAAAAATCTGGTGTATCGCGCAGTGGATGCCCTTCGCCGCGAATTGGGAATCCGCAGCGGGGTGGAAATCGCACTGAAAAAAACAATTCCGGCCGGACGAGGCCTGGGCGGTGGGTCGAGCGACGCCGCGGCGGCCCTGCTTGGGTACCTGCGGCTGACGAAGAAGAAACTTGCAGCCGCACGATTGCTCGAAATTGCTGCGACATTGGGCGCGGATGTGCCTTTTTTCCTGCTCGGCGGACGAGCCCTCGGAGTAAATAAGGGCGACGAAATCTATCCCCTGGCGGACATCGCCAAGCGGCATCTGCTGGTTGTTTCGCCCACCGACATTCACGTGCCGACCCCGGATGCCTACCGCTGGCTGAAAGCCAAACCGCTGAGATTGACAAAATCGGCTGTAGACCCTAAACTCTTTGAGTTCTGTGCTCTATGCTGGAGCGCGATGGGAAGCGGCCTTTCGAACGATTTTGAGAGACCGGTTTTCCGGCGACATCCGCGGCTTGATCGAATCAAGCGGGAGTTGCTCCAAAGAGGAGCTGCAGAAGCCTCGCTGGCGGGTAGCGGTTCGGCGGTGTTTGGAGTTTTCCCGAGCCCAGCGATGGCCCGCTGTTGGGTTTCCGCACGATCAGACCTTCGTTTGCGAGACCATCTCGCGCGCGAGGTACGCTCGTTTGATGCGCACCGCAAAGTAGTCTGCGAGCGTATCGTGGATTCTGCCTCAGCGTCTCTGTGTTTCCATCCCGTCTTGGAGAATCTTTCGGGTCACTCATTAATGCAGGGGTGCGACCGCAAAGCGGTTGCACGGAGCGCGTGCATCGTGAACGACGACCGATTCAAGATTTTCTCGGGGACCGCAAATCCGGTATTGGCGGAGAGCATCTGCAAGGAATTGGATGTCCCGCTGGGCAAGGCGTTGCTGGGGCGATTCAGCGACGGCGAGATTTATTTCCAGATTCTGGAAAACGTCCGCGGCGCGGATGTCTTTGTCGTCCAGCCATGCCATGCTCCGGTGGACTGTCATCTGCTGGAGCTGCTGTTGATGATTGACGCTTTCAAGAGGGCGTCGGCATGGCGGATTACCGCGGTGCTGCCGTATTACTGCTATGCGCGGCAGGACCGCAAAGATAAGCCGCGCGTTCCGATCTCCGCGAAGCTGGTGGCGGACTTGCTGGAGACCGCGGGCGCCAGCCGCGCGCTGACTTTGGATTTGCACGCGCCGCAGATTCAAGGCTATTTCGACGTGCCGGTGGATCATTTGTATGGCTCGCCGGTGCTGGTTGAACACTTTCGAAAGCTGAAGTTGCCGAATTTGACGGTGGTTTCCCCGGATGCGGGCGGAGTGGAGCGGGCGCGGTTTTTTGCCAAGAGACTGGATGCGCCGCTGGCCATCGTGGACAAGCGCCGCGTGGACGTGGATGTGAGCGAAGTGATGAACCTGATCGGAGACGTGCGCGGGCGCAGCACGCTGATCGTGGACGATATTATCGATACGGCGGGAACTCTGGTGAAGACCGCCGAGGCGCTTTTGCGAGAAGGCGCAACGCAGGTGTATGCGGCGTGCACGCACGCGGTCCTTTCGGGGCCGGCCATCGAGAGGATCCAAAATTCCAGGATCGCCGAGGTAGTGGCCACGGACTCCGTGCCGCTGAGCGACGCGGCCAAGAAGATGGGGAAAATCAAGGTGCTGAGCGTGGCGGATTTGCTGGCGCGCGGGATTCGTTCGATTCACGAAGAGACTTCGATCAGCGAGCTGTTTATTTGATTTGTAGGACAGACATTCCTGTCTGTCCTCTGAGAACTAGCAAGAAGGTAGCCAAGAGTGGCTGTCTTACACGGAAGGAAGAAGGACATGGCAGACAAGGACAAGATTGTAGTGGAAGGATTGCCGCGGTCGGTGCGCGGGAAGAATGAGGCGCGGCGGCTGCGTCAAACGGGAAAATTGCCCGCGGTGTTGTACGGCGGCAAGGGCCAAGCCATCACCCTGGCGGTGAACGCCAAGCAGGTCGGCGCGATTCTCCGTTCCGAGACCGGACATAACACGCTTTTTCAGGTTGATCTTGGCGGCAAGCACGAACCCGCGATTCTGAAAGATTGGCTGGTCGATCCCGTCACCGGCAACCTGCTGCACGTGGATTTGCTGCGTGTCGCGATGGACGTTCGAATGAAGGTGATGGTTCCCGTCCATACATTTGGCGAGCCGGCTGGCGTGAAAGTGCAGGGCGGCGTCTTTGAAGTCGTCACCCGCGAAGTGGAAATCGAGTGCTTGCCCGCGGATATCCCCACGGAATTCCGTGTGGATGTAAGCGGCCTGGCGCTGAACGCCCAGTTGCGCGCCAGCGAATTGCCGCTTGACACCACCAAAATGAAGTTGCTCACCGAGCCGGAGCGCGTGCTGGCGCACGTCGTAACTCTAAAGGTGGAAGAAGAGAAGCCCGCGGAGGTTGTGGCGGCGGAAACGGCGACGCCGGCCGAACCCGAAGTCATCAAGAAGGGCAAGAAAGAAGTGGAAGGCGAGGAAGGCGCCGAGGCCGAAGCCAAGCCCAAGGCGGAGAAGAGCGACAAAGGCGAAAAAGGCGAAAAGGGCGAAAAGAAAAAGTAAGGCTCGCCGTTCGAATTGCGTACGGCTGGAAAAGGGTCTATGCGGCTCATTGTCGGACTTGGGAATCCCGATCCGGAGTATCAGTGGACGCCGCATAACTTGGGTTTCATGGCCGTGGATGAACTCGCAAATCGCAGCGGCATTCGCGTGGAGCGGTCCGAGGGCAAGGCACTGGTGGGCCGCGGAAAAATCGCCGGGGAGGAAGTGATCCTGGCGAAGCCGCAGACGTACATGAATCTCAGCGGCCTCTCGGTGCGGGATCTGCTGGGGAAATACGAGCTGGATGTGCCGGACC
>WNFJ01186227.1_pt1 | contig 41001 bp, 37 predicted proteins | sample 5400461 | NCBI WGS metagenome assembly WNFJ01 (sample SAMN13153349, study PRJNA577476) | soil metagenome | isolation source: 115 cm saprolite on Douglas fir-dominated hillslope | place: USA:California | collected 2013-09-17
GACACCGCAACCAGCACGCGAGACGCACGCGCTACCCAATCGGTTACACCCGAAGTCACGCGATCTTGGTTCGAAATCGCGATGCGCAGAAAGCGAAGAGCAAGGCCGACATCACAATGAGAATGGCAAGGTTCGGCCAGTATTCGAGGAAATTTGCTCCGCGCAAAATGATGGCGCGCATGAGCGCGATGAAATATGTCGTTGGGAAGAGCGCGCCCAACGCATAAAAAATCCACGGCATGGTTTCCCGTGGAAAAATGAAACCGGAAAAGAAAACGCTCGGCAACAGGAACACCATCGACATTTGCAGCGCCTGCATTTGGTTTTCGGCCTTGGTTCCGACCACCAGGCCAAGGCTAAGCAAGGCGAACACGTAAACTAACGTGGAAAACATCATCGCTACCACGCTGCCCTCGATGGGGACGAAAAACACAAACCGCATAATGAGGAACAAAATCACCGCCATCGCCATTCCGATACACAAGTACGGAACGAGTTTGCCGAGCATGAGACCACTGCGGCTCAACGGACTAACGAGTAATTGCTCGAGCGTGCCACGTTCCCGTTCGCGCACTAGCGCCATGGCGGCCGCAACGGTCGTCCCGATCTGCAAGACAACCCCAATCACACCCGGCACATAAAAGTTCGGTGCACGCATTGCCGGGTTGTAAAGCATCTGCGGCCGAATATCGATTGGCACGCCTTGCCGGCCGGTTTCACGGAGAAGCGACTCCACTGACTGCGTCAACGCCACGCCGAGCCCTGTGTTAAGAGCTTGCAGAGCTGTCGTGGAATTAGAGCCATCAATAAGCAATTGCACCTGTGCAGAGTGACCCGCATTAAGGTCACGAGTGAAGTTCGGCGGGATGTCCAACGCGGCGTAAGCACGGCCTTTGCGCATTTCACTCTTCAGCTGGTCAAGGCTTTGCACTTCACCAACTACGCGAAAAGTCTCCGTGTTCACGAAGCGATCGATCAACAGCCGGCTCTCAACGCTGCGGTCTTCGTTCAGAACAAGCATCGCCATGTGTTTGATGTCGTTATCAAGCGCGTAACCAAACGCGACCATCTCGATCAGTGGCGGAAAGAAAAAGAAAAAGAGCGTCAGCGGATCGCGCGCGACGACGATAAATTCCTTGAACAGAATTGCGCCGAGCCCGCGAAAAAGTTTGTGTTTCTTCATGCGGCCTTCTGTCGTTCAGCAGCGTGCTTGGCCGAAAGCTCGACAAATACGTCTTCGAGCGAAGGACCCATCTCGTGAATCTCGGAGTGACTTACGCCAACTTTGCGCAGTTGTTCGTCGATCTGGGCGCGCTTGACGCTTTCATCGACCAGCAAATGCATCGATTGACCGAACACCGTCGCACTGCGCACTCCGTGCATCTCATGCATCGCACGCAGCGCTGTGGTGACGTGATCGCAAGTTACGTCGAGCCGGCGCGTTCCAGGCGGATTTACGTCAGCCAGTTTTTTTAGGTCGTCCGGCTCACCGCACACGATCAACTTCGACATGTAAATGTACCCCACGTGATCGCAGCGCTCCGCTTCATCCATGTAATGCGTAGTCACGAAAAGCGTCATGCCTTTGCCGGCGAACTCAAAGAGCAAATCCCAGAGCTCCCGCCGCGCGACCGGATCGATGCCTGCGGTCGGCTCATCGAGAAAGAGCACGGTCGGCTTGTGCATGAGCGAGCAAGCCATGGCGAGTCGTTGTCGCCAGCCGCCGGAAAGATTTGAAGCGCGTCTGTTGATGTACGGCTCGAGATGCGTCGTGGCGATCATCTCGTCGCGCCGCTGGTTCAATTCGTGACCGCTCAAGCCATAAAGCTTTCCTGCAAAAATGAGGTTCTCGTTCACGGTGAGCTCGTCGTACAGCGAAAATTTCTGCGACATGTAGCCGATCATCTCTTTGATCGGTTCGATATCTCGCACGACGTCGTGGCCGCCGATTCGCGCCGTTCCCTCGGTCGGCTCGAGAATTCCGCATAGCATTCGGATCACGGTTGTTTTCCCTGAACCGTTCGGGCCGAGAAAGCCGAAGATCGATCCTTTCCCGACGGTGAACGAAACACGATCAACCGCAGTGAATGTGCCGAAGCGCTTCGTCAGCCCTTCACACTGGATCATTGGTTCAGGCATACGAGGCAAATCTGGAACCCATGAAACCAGGAAAAATTGATAATCCACTTTTAGAACCTTTTGGATTCCTGGTTTCCAGATTCATTTCACATTGGGAAAATAAACATCCGCGGCCATTCCGGCGCGCAAACGATCGTCGTCGCTGGGCAAACGAATCTTCACGCCGAACACCTGTTTGATCCGGTCCGCGACGGTTTGCACGTTGCGCGGGGTAAACTCTGCCTGTCGATTTATCTGCTCGACAACGCCATCGAAATCTTTGCCCGGAAACGAATCCACCCGGACGCGAACGTGCTCGCCGAGTTTGATCAAACCCAGCCAGAATTCCGGAACATAAACACGCACCCAGAGATGCCCAGTTAATATCAGCGTGGCCGCTTCGCGATTTGCCGGCAGTACATCGCCCACCTTCACGCTAAGCACCTCGAGAACGGAATCGGCTGGCGCTGTGACCTGCATTTCCGCCAACTGCGCGTCGATATCGGCAAGTTGCGCACGCGCCTGCGCGACACGCATTTTAGCTGCCGCCAGGTTTTTCTCCTGGGTTTTCGCCGAGCTGTCGGCTCGTTCAGCGTCACTTGAAGAAACGACTTTCCGCTTAAGCAAATCTTGCTGGCGGCCTGCTTCATCGCGCATGAATACCAATTGCGCTTCTTGTGCATCCGCGTCATGGAGTGCTGTGTCGATTTGCGCGTTGGCCAGATCGCGACGCGCTCGCAGTTCTGAAGCATCCAGTTGCGCGATCAGTTGGCCTTCGCCCAAATGGTCGCCTTCCCACGCGAGAATCTTTTCGACGCGTCCACCCATGCGCGGGCCGACATGCGCTTCGTCTACTTCGATGGTTCCCGAAACCGCCTTGCCGCGATTGCCGCAACCGGCGACCACGAGAAGTAACGTCAAAGCTCCCGCCGCGCCCATCAACTCCGAAAGCCTTCGCGAGATCCGATTCTTTCGGGGTTGTTTGCCACGGCGAACCCGCCCCACCGTACGGCTGGCGGATCGATCTTTCTTAACGAATGACGCATTCACGCTTTCCGTCCCTTTGATGTCAGCGCGCCTTCGAGAATGATCTTAAGAATCCCGGAGAACCCTTCTTTCGGCATCATCCCAAGCTCCTCCATCTTCGGCGGATTCATGATGGATTGAACCAATGCAAGCAAAATTTCGATGATCAGTTTGGCCGGAACATCCTTGCGCACCATGCCGGCGCGTTGCCCTTCGATGAAAAGTTTTCCGATGTAGCGCTGGATTAGCGCCGCCCGACGGCGTTCGACCAGTTTGAAAACGTCCGGCGCTTTCTGGCGCATATCGCGCACGAACGGCGGCTTGATCTCATCCAATTCGCGTTGCGTGCCGGCCAACAAGGCCTGCAAGGTCGCCGGGAAATCGCGCGGGTGTCCGCGCGTCACTTCCTTTAGCGTCGCTTCGACGCCTGCGAGTTTATCGGCCAGCACGGCCTCCAGCAGATCGAACTTGCCGGGAAAATGCGCGTAGAGCGTTTTCTTGCTAATGCCCAGCTCCTCCGCCAGATCGTCCATGGTCACACTGCGAAACCCGTGACTGAAAAAGTGGACCCGCGCAGCATCGACAATTCGACGCCGGTTCGGATCGCGCTTTCGGCTTCGCGGCCGCGGTTTGTGTGTCCGTTTCATATCCAGGGTACTCTTATCACAATGCGGAAACTAATCCAGTATATTTAGTTTCCACACTCGACTGCCGATATTTTGGTGTATTTCTCTCCTTACGCAAGCTGCTGCAAACTGGGAAAATCCCTCGAAAAAGCCAAGCGGACTGGTAATACACCAACGATGCCCGGTTACTCAGGAACACCGCTACCACAAAAGCTGGGAATCAAACCGGGCTTGACCGTCGTCACAATTAACCCGCCGACAAACTATCGTCGATTGCTCGGTACAATTCCTGAAGGCGTAACTTTTTCCGGTCGCTTGAAGGCGGATTCGAGTTTTGCCCACGTTTTCATCAAGACGCGCAGTGAATTGGCAAACAAATTGTCTGTCCTGCGCGAGAATATCGCCGACACCGGAACGGTTTGGGTTTCCTGGCCAAAAAAATCGTCTGGCGTCTCTACCGATGTGACAGAAGATGTCGTTCGCGCTGTCGCACTGCCGCTCGGATTTGTTGATGTAAAGGTGTGCGCGATTGACGAGACTTGGTCGGGACTAAAACTGATGGTCAGAAGAGAGATCCGGAAATGAAAACGCGTTGCTTTGATCACATTGATTTACGAGTGAAAAACATGGATGTAGCGAAGAAGTTTTACGGACAATTTTTGCCGCAGCTCGGATTTGTTCGCGAACGGCACGAACCGTCGCCGCGCCCAAGCCGGCGGAGATTTCCTTACTTTTTATTCGGCTGGCGCCGACAAGCCGTCTGAGTTCTTCGGATTTACCGAGGACAAGATTCATCAGGCGAACGGAACGCGCATCGCATTCTGGGCCGACACGCGAGAGGAATCCGATCGTATTGCAGAACTGGTGGCGGCAAGCCGGCGGAAAAAATCCGGAAGCTCCAGACCTGTATCGATTACAGCCCGGGCTATTATGCGTTCTTCTTCGAGGACCCTGACGGGAACAAATTGGAAATTTGCTGCCGGGAAAGTCCGATCGTTGCCGCTTAGGAAGACAACTCGCCAGCTGATCGCGTGTAGGCTGTTTGATGTTTGAAATGCAAAAGCTCGATCGATAGTCCGATAATAAGCAACAGGGTGGCAAAGAATGTATTCCCGTAGAGCTGCGCGCGGCGCGGGAATACCAAACTGAGAGCGAGCAACGCCAGGGCCGTTAAGCTCCACCACAAAACAGCCGAGTTTTTTGCAGCAAGCACTCGCTGTGTTATCACCGCAAATGGCAGCATCAGCCAGGAATAGAAGTAGCCAAACGAAAGCGGCGTGAGCATCAACATCAGCAAGAGGAGCAGAGCAAATTCGATTGCGTCGCTATCCAAACTTCGCATGCCGCGTTGAGGCATCGCTGCGATAAACGCGATGCCGAGCGCCAGCGCGGCGCTGACGATGATCGCATTGACGACGGAAAACTTGAGATCCGCGAAATTTACGCAAACCGGTGTGTGCCGTGCGGAAGCAGCATCGGCATCAACGTGGCGAAGCAACCGATTGGTTACACCCACAAGAGATTGATTTTTCCACGTGTAACTGCGCATGGGGCGCTGGCCAACGGTGACTTCACTGTATTTCAACATCCCACTGCTCCACTTCTCGAGGTCGCGACACGCTCGCGCGAAGCCTCGGAATGGCGTCGGCAGGACAAGAAGGAAAAATACGAGTGTCACGACAAGACTCGCTGCCGCTGTCCAATAACGCCGGTAAAGTAGATAAACGATCGCAAGCACCGGAAAAGCTTTGATACCGGCAGCAACTGCAATCAGGCCGCCACCGATAATTTGGCGATTCGAGCGCAGCGCAACAAAAGCGCCAAGCATCAGCGCAAGCAAAACAAGGTTCGGCTGGCCAAGGTGGTAACTGGACCAGATGTAAACGATCACCAGCAGGTTCGGAACGAGGTAAAGCCACACATTTCTCGCGCCGCCCATTCCTCCAGCAAGAATGGCACTCAGCCGGGCACTACAAAACCACGCCGCAGAGTTGATCGCGACCAGGAGAAGAATTAATCCTCCCTGTCCGAGCAGGCTCGCACCAGCGAGAAAAAGCGCGCACGGGGGCGGATACATGAAATCGTACTTCCCGGAACGAAAGAAATAAATTTCATGCCCTGCCAGCACATGTTTGCCGGTTTCGTACCAAAGTTTGTAATCAAAGATGGTGCGGCCGCGGAAATAGCGCAGGAGCGGAAGAGCAGAAAACACAATCACTGTCACCACAAAAACACAGAGCAATGTACGAAGCGCGACCGCGCTGTTGAAACGGTGATTGAGCACCCGAATGGTTTTCGGCGCTGCGACTGAATTTTTCACGCTTCACGCCCACGGGCGGTGATGGGCGGACGTGCCTTATGCCAGTCTGTGCTCTGCTCAAATGCATGTGCGATTTGTAAAATGCGCGATTCATCCAGCGCTTTGCCTAACAACTGCAATCCGATCGGCAGGCGTTGTCCGTCCACTTCAGCGAAACCACACGGCACGCTGATTCCACATATTCCCGCCAGGTTAGCTGCAATCGTGAAAATATCGGCCAGATACATTTGCAACGGATCGGCGGCGCGTTCGCCGAACCTGAACGCTGGCACTGGCGAGGTCGGCGAAACAAGTGCATCAACTTTCTCGAAGGCCCTGGCGAAATCCTGGCGAATCAGCTCGCGCACTTTTTGTGCGCGCAAATAATAGGCGTCGTAATAACCGGAGCTCAAAACATAAGTGCCGAGAATAATGCGCCGTTTCACTTCCGACCCGAAACCTTCCTCACGAGTGCGGCCATAAAGATCGAGGATGTCTTTCGGATTTTCCGTCCGATATCCGTAACGGACGCCATCAAACCGGGCAAGGTTGGTCGAAGCCTCGGCCGTCGCCACAATGTAATAGACCGCGATTGCGTATTCAGTAGTCGGCAACGAGACCTCGACAATTTCCGCGCCCAACGAATTCATCTGTTTCACCGCGGCATCGATTGCAGCTTTGACCTGTGGATCAATCCCTTCGATCAGATATTCCTTCGGCAAACCCAACCGCACTCCTCGCAAATCGTGTCCGAGCTTCGCGGCATAGTCAGGCACTGACTCATTGAGAGCGGTGGAGTCTTGCGGATCATGACCTGCAATCGCGTTCATGATTAGGGCAGCGTCGCGGACGGTTTTCGTCAACGGCCCGATTTGATCGAGTGATGACGCGAACGCGACCAGACCGAATCGCGAAACCCGTCCATAAGTCGGCTTGAAACCGACAACGCCCGACAGTGCTGCCGGTTGCCGAATCGAGCCGCCAGTATCGGATCCCAGTGCACCGAAAGCAGCGTCCGCGGCGACGGCCGCTGCCGAACCGCCACTGGATCCACCCGGCACACGCGACAAGTCCCACGGATTGCGCGTCAATTTCATTGCGGAATTTTCCGTGGATGAACCCATGGCGAACTCGTCCAGGTTGGTTTTGCCAAATGGAATGGCGCCCGCTTCGCGCAATTTCCGAATTACGGTGGCGTCGTAGGTGGCGCGATAACCGTGCAAAATCTTCGACGCACACGTGCACGGCTGAGCCATGACGTTGATGATGTCTTTGATTGCGACCGGCACGCCCCCCAGCGGAAGATCGACATTCGCTTTCTCTGCTTCTTTCGCGGCAGCCTCCATGTCGAGCGATAGGTAAGCGCCGATTTCTTGGTCGACAGCTTCAATGCGAGTTCGCAGCGCATCGATAACTTCTCGCGTGGAAACTTCGCGGCGACGCAACAGTGACTGCAGGTCGGCGACGCTTAGCGCCGGCAGGTCCTTCTCCGTCATTCGACGACTTTCGGGACGATAAAAAGGCCGTTCGCCTGTCGAGGCGCGTTGCTCAGCGCTTCCGCCGCTCTGAACCAGTCACGCGGTTCGTCCTCGCGAAAGACGTTAAAAATTGGAAGAGGGTGCGCAGCCGCTTCCACATGGCTCACGTCGGCTTGACGAAGTTTTTCGACGTACTTGAGAACGTCGTCCAGCTGCCTCTGAAAAACTTTTGCCTCGGCTTCAGTCAGATTTATCCGCGCGAGCCTGGCAACGTACGCGACATCGAGGTCGGAATTTCTGGCCATAATTGTCGCTCAAGAATGCAGATGACTGATGAGCCACACCACAGCGAACGCAAGCGCCATCAAAAGAAAGAGAAAAATGATCCTGCCTTCCCGTCGCACTTTGCGCAGCGAACGAGGTCTTCGAGCACTACTGCCTTCATCGATGGCGTGGCCGCCTTCCATCGCTAGCGAGACGTGGAATCGCTTCTCCGGGTTGTTGCCTTCTACGCCGTATTCCCGGCTTTGCGCTGGAGACTTGTTCTCCGGGGTCGCCCGCCCCCTTGTGACCATGCGCTCGAGTTTGTCGAGCTTCTCACGCAGTTCCGCTTCCTGTCGTGATATCTCTTGTTGCCTGTGACGAAGCGGCGTGGTCGATCTGCGTGAACGACGAAACATCCCCATCACCGGCTCGCCATCCAAAAGAAAATCGCAAGCGCAACGGCGCCAAAGAGAATCAGCGGCAGGGTGAGAGCGACGCCTATCTCCAACCACTGAAAAAACGAACGCCCACTATTGCTCTCGTAAGCCTCCGGCGCGACGTCAGGCAACGCGGCCTCGCCAGGCGTTGCGCCGGCTGCTTGTAACCGGCTGCGTTGCTCGCTGTACTCGGTGCGCGCATCATCCACCGTGCTCAAAGCCCGGCTGAGTTCCTTGTGCAAATCTGAGGGGCTCCAGGTTCTGGGATCGATCGCTTCAATCAGTTCCAAATGTTGAGCGAAACTTTCCCGAGTCGCCCGGATTTGCTCCAGCCGATTTTGCGCACTGTACGCTTCACGCTCGAGTACAACGAGCGCGCGTGTCAATTTATCGGCCATTTCCGTCCGCCCATTCTCCAGTTCCTCCTGGCGCCGGCTTAGTTCTTCCAATTCCCGTTTCTGTTTTTCGATCTGCTCCTGCTGGCGCTTGAGGTCGAGCAGTTGCTCCTGCGCTTTTTGCACCTGTGAATCCAGATGCTCGGCAGAAATTCCTTCGTCACCGCTCAGCTCAAGCATTTGTTCAACCGGTCGAATTTTTTCTGCCATGACAAATGAAGACGCCCTCCACACTAGCCGTAGCGCATATTATGTGGCTCACTTTAGAATTCCAGATATTTCCGTAACCAACACGCAAAAAGTTTTTCGATCGAACTGGAATTTGATTATTGGGCGTCAGCGTCCAGGCATCATTTCGAGAAGAAAACTCCGGAAATATTCTGTTTCAGGAATTGTAGGCAGAACCGGATGATCAGTCGCCTGCTCGAATCGGCGCACGCGTCGCGCGGAACGCCGGGCATCCACAAGCGCGTCGGTGATTGTTTCCGACAATGCCGCATCGCTCACGTGATGCGAACATGAGAACGTCGCCAGCAAACCGTCTTTAGATAACAGCTTGAATGCGCGCATGTGCAATTCCCGATAACCGCGCAACGCGTCGCGCAGTCCGCTCTTCGTCTTTGTAAACGAGGGCGGATCGAGCACAATCAGGTCGTACTGTGCCCCTGCTTTTTCAGCCGCGCGGAGGAATTGAAATACATCCTGCTCGATCCATTGCGCCTTGAGTTCATTACGGGCCGCGTTTCGTCTGGCGGCGGCGACGTTCTCGGAACTTTCTTCAACGGCGGTCACATTCGCTGCGCCTGCCCGCGCGCACGTCAACGCAAATGCGCCCTGGTTTGCAAAACAATCCAGAACGCGCCGGCCGCGGGCGTATCCCGCGACGATTCCGTAATTATATCTCTGGTCGAGATAGAAACCGGTCTTTTGACCATGCAACAGATCGACTTCGAACTTTACGCCTTCGATTTCGATCTCGATTTGCGAGGGAGTTCCCCGCAAAACGGCCTTACGTAATTCCAACCCCTCAGCTTTGCGGACCGGCGCATCATTACGTTCAACGATGATGATGTCGCCGAACAGATCGACCATCGCAGCCGTGATCGAATCCTTTCGAATATCCATCGCGCACGTGAGCATTTGTAAAACGAAATGCTCGCCATAGCGATCGATGATTACACCCGGAAGACCATCACTCTCGCTCCACACAACACGCCGCAGTTTTGGATCGACCTTTCGCCGGTCGCGATACTCCGACGCTTGCGCAATGCGGCGCCTAAAGAAATCAAGATCGAGATCCTGGCGGCGACGCGAGAAACGACGCGCAACGATTTGTGATTTCGAATTGTAAATTGCGCTCCCAATCAAACGGTCCTTGCCGTCCTTGAGTGAAACGACATCGCCATCCGATGGATTGCCAAAAACCTTCAGGACTTCACTGGAAAATACCCAATCATGCCCGTGCAAAATTCGCGCACGGGGTTTAACAACGATTCCCGCCATAGAAGGAATTCAACGTCCAACGCTCAACGCCCAACGTCCAACGCTCAACTCTCAATCACTGCGCTCCGGTTCGCCCAAGTGCCCAATGTCGAACGCCGAATTGTCATTCCGAGCGAAGTCGCTCGACGTGACAAAACAGCAAGCTTGTTGAAAATTGGGCGCTGAACGTTCAGCATTTCCTCATGCAAATCGGAATCCAATCCTCCATCGAGTTACCTGGAATTAAAAAACTGCGCAGTGGCAAGGTGCGCGAAGTCTTCGACCTTGGCCAGACGCTGCTCTTTGTCGTCACCGATCGCATCTCGGCCTTTGACGTAATTTTGCCTGACGCAATCCCGAACAAGGGCGCAGTGCTCAATCAGATTTCCGCGTTCTGGTTTAAGGAGTTCGGCGATATTCGGAATCATCTTGTCACGGCAGATTTTGAAAAGTTCCCGGAAGAACTGCAGCCTTTCCGCGAACAGCTTGCCGGGCGTTCGATGATCGTAAAGAAAACGAAGCCGTTGCCGGTGGAATGTGTTGTGCGCGGTTATGTCGCGGGTTCCGGTTGGAAAGAATATCAGCAATCGCAGAGCGTTTGCGGAATCAAACTTCCAGCCGGGCTAAAGCTGGCATCGCAATTACCGGAGCCAATCTTCACCCCGGCGACGAAAGCAGAAGAGGGACATGATGAGAACATCGACATGAAACGATGCGCACAGATTGTTGGTCAAGAAGTCGCCGATCGTGTGAAAGCGCTAAGCTTGGAAATTTATTCGCGCGGCCGCGATCACGCTGCTCAGCGCGGAATCATCGTCGCAGATACGAAATTTGAGTTTGGCACTGTGGATGGGGATTTGCTCTTGATTGACGAATGCCTCACCCCGGACTCTTCTCGCTTCTGGCCGAAGGACCAGTACGTCGTCGGACAGAGCCCACCCAGTTTCGACAAACAATTCGTGCGCGATTATCTCGAAACGCTCGACTGGGACAAGACTCCTCCGGCCCCGCGTCTACCGAAGGATGTCATCGAAAAAACTTCCGCCAAATATCTGGAAGCATTTCGCCGGCTGACCGGCCACGAGCTCGCGAACGCCTGAATTGATTCGATTGTCTACTCAGTTCCTGCGCGAGGCCGCCAAGAAAAATGCCACTGACCCCGCCTGACATCTTATTTATCATGACGGATCAGCAGCGGTTCGACACCATCGCTGCGCTTGGGAACACGCACATTTACACGCCCAACCTCGATCGTCTGGTGCGAAGAGGAATTACGTTTTCAAACGCCTACGCCACTTGTCCGGTTTGCGTCGCGGCGCGCTATACGATCCGGACTGGATGTGAGCCGCCGACCACGCGCGTCTTTAGTAACGCAAAGGCGGCGCCGGTGGCCGGGCAAGCGCTGGACATGGAAGCGCGTTGCGGACCATATCTGGGGCGGTCGATGTCGCGACTCGGATACCGGACTTTTGGAATCGGAAAATTTCACACGACTCCGTGGAATGAAGATCTCGGTTACGAAACGTTATGGCGCTGCGAAGAAACTTACCATCCGCCAAAGCGCGAAGGCGATGATTACGGCGCGTGGCTGGCGCGGGAGCATCCGGAGTTCGATTTCTTGGAGCAACCGATGGGCGAACGCACCGAAATGTTTTACCTTCCGCAGCGCAGCCCGCTTCCAGCCGAGCTAGGCGGCGAATGGTGGACTGCCGATCGCGCGGTGCAAGAAATCGCAAATTCTAATGATTCCCGTCCGTTTTTCGGCTTCATATCGTTTGTCGGGCCGCACCCCCGCTGGCGCCACCGATTCCTTTTAACCGGATGTACGATCCTGATCGAATGCCAGAGCTGGTTCTTGGCAAGCTGGAAGAAGATCAGCTGGATGAAGAGATCCCTTACATGCGATATGCCGTCTGGGCAGATGCCATCAATCCAGAACTGGCCAAAATTGTGAAGGCCCGATATTACGGCGAGATCACTTACCTGGATCATTGCCTTGGCAGAATCCTTGATGCAATCGAACAGCGGCCGAATTCGGACAACGTTCTAATCTGTTTTTTCTCCGATCACGGCGATCTTTTGGGTGATCATCACGGGTGGCAGAAACAAAATTTCTTTGAGCCGGCCTGCCGTTTCCCTTTGCTTCTCAGCTGGCCGGCAAAGGTTCCATGCGGAGCCGTCCGAACTGAACTGGTCACTCTGGCCGATCTTTTCGCCATTGCGACGGGGGCCGCAGGCGCATGCGAAATGCGGCAAGGAATAGATGTTCTTAAAATGCTCCGAGGCGAATCCGCGCCGCGCGAACATCTCGTCGGCATGGTTGAAATTCCTGGCTCGCAGGACTTCAAGGTGATGGTCTTAACCGGAGAGTGGAAATACATCTTCATGGCCAACGGCGGGCGTGAACAACTCTTCAATCGCAGACGCGACCCCAATGATCTGTCGAACTGCGTCAGCTCGTCTTCTGCAATCAGGAATCATCTTTATGATCTGGCTGTACAAGCATGCCGCGCCCCGGGAGCGATGGACGCGGTCGACGGCGATAAACTTCGCGCATTTCCTTTCCGCGAACGGCCCCGGACGCGCATCTATCAATTCGACCGTTCGCGCGGCGTGCTTGGATTCCCCGAGAAACCAAAGGACGCGCTACAGGGCTTCGACCCCGCCACATTGAAGCGATTGAACTGATATGGAGAGCTCTTCGGATGACCGGGAAGATCTTGGCGACGGCCTGAAGCCGGGCGATCCGCATTATCGCGCGTACGTCGGTCCCCCGGAGGATTACGATTTGATCGCGGCGATGACGTTCAACCTTCTCACCACGCTTGGTCTGCGCCAGCATCATTCATTGCTCGATGTCGGCTGCGGTTCCCTCCGGATCGGGCGTTTGCTAATTCCGTACCTCAATCGTGGTAAATACTTCGGCATCGAGCCTAACAAGTGGCTAGTCGAGGAGGGAATTAACCGGGAAATCGGCGAGGTACTGGTGCAAATCAAACACCCGACATTTCTTTTCACCGATTCACCCGACGTGGTTACGAAGGCGAAAATCTCGTTCGATTTTGCCGTGGCTCAATCGATCTTCAGTCATTGCGGACTGGACCTGATAAGGGGTTGGTTGTCCGCAGTTTCGCGTTCACTGGCACAAGACGGGGCTTTGGTTGCGACATTTTTGCCTGCTGAGGAAGACTCTCCGCGCTCGGGATGGATCTATCCCGAATGTGTAAATTACCGGCCAGCGACACTGGAACGCGCAGCCGCAGAAGCAAATTTGCGATTTGAAATCCTAGATTGGAAACATCCCCGGCAGACGTGGGCGCTCTTTGCTGCGCCAAAGTTTGATTCAACATGGTTCAAGAAGCAGCCTCTCACTTGGAACACGGCACTCGAAAGAACGCTGGGGCAAAGCATCAGCCGATAAATCATCTGTGATCGACGACAAGATTTTTGCGGTCCCACTCAAGGTGGAAGATGTCGTTGATTGTTACTTTTACCACACCATGGAGCTCCCTGGCTATGGAGTCATAGAGGGGCGCGATTGGGATTTGCGTGGGCGAGTAGATGAGTACCTCGGCAATGTCGATTTCGCCGGTCAACGCGTTTTGGAAATCGGTCCCGCCAGCGGTTTCCTCACGTTCGAGATGGAAAAGCGCGGCGCCGAAGTGGTCTCAATCGAAATAACCGCGGACCACGGCTGGGATTTTGTTCCGTATCCGACGAAAAGATTGGAAGAAGTGTTCGGGCCGCGCCGAATCGTGATGCAACAGTTAAAGAACTCCTATTGGTTCAGTCACGCCGCTCTACAATCCAAAGCCAGGGTCTATTACGGCGATGTTTACAACTTGCCTGCTTCCTTCGGACAATTCGACGTCGCAGTGATGGGCTCGGTGCTGTTACACTGCCGCGATCCGCTCCGGATCGTCGAGCAATGCGGAAAAATAGCGAGATCACTCATTATTGTTGATATGTTCCATCCGGATTTGGAGGGAGCGCCGATCTGCCGCCTTGCGCCCACTCCGCAGAATTTCCTGTGGCACACTTGGTGGCATTTTAGCACGCAGTTTTTTACTCAATTCCTAGCCGTAATGGGATTCACCACTTCAGAAACTTTGCGGCATCAACAGCATCACCGCGGAAGGCCTTACACGCTTTTCACGGTCGTCGGCCGAAGAGAATGAAGAATGCTCCGCGCTGGCGCGAGATGTTACGAAATCAATTCCGCAACAAGGGATTTCTCCTCTTTCAATTCCGCAACTGACGCGTCGATTTTCGCGCGGCTGAAATCATTTATCGGAAGTCCCTGCACGATTCCCCATTTGCCGACGTGCACACGGACCGGGAACGAGGAGATCAATCCTTTCTCAACGTCATAACTTCCATCGGAACAAACGGCCACGCTGTGCCAGTCGCTGCTCGGCGTGTCATTGGTGAGCGAACAAACAGTATCCACAATTGCGTTGGCAGCCGACCCGGCTGAAGAAAGTCCCCGCGCCTTAATGATCGCGGCACCACGCTGTTGCACGGTCGCAATGAATTCTTCCTTCAACCATTTCTCGTCTCCGATTACCTCATTCGCCGGACGACCGTCGATCCGCGCATTGTAGAAGTCCGGATATTGAGTTGAGGAATGATTTCCCCAAATGGTCATGTTGTTGACCGAGCCAATGCTCACACCGGCTTTGTGCGCGAGTTGTGCGCGGGCGCGGTTTTCATCCAATCGCGTCATGGCAAACCAGCGATCGCGCGGAATTTCCCTCGCGTTGTTCATGGCAATTAGACAATTTGTGTTGCACGGATTTCCAACTACGAGCACGCGCACATCGGCCGCGGCGTTTTTTTGGATTGCCTGACCCTGTCCGACGAAAATCTTGCCATTGATTCCGAGCAACTCCTTCCGCTCCATGCCGGCCTTGCGCGGCACACTTCCGACCAACAAAGCCCAGTTGATATCACGAAAGCCCTCATCCAGATCGGCAGTCGGTATGACAGATTCGAGCAGCGGAAAAGCGCAATCATCCAATTCCATGACCACGCCGTTTAGCGCATCGAGCATGGGAGGAATCTCAATCAGATGAAGTCTGAGCGGCTGGTCGGGCCCGAACATCTGCCCAGAGGCAATGCGAAACAGAAGCGCGTAACCAATCTGCCCGGCCGCGCCCGTCACAGCGACTTTGATTGGAGTTTTCATGATGCAATTAGCCATAAACAACTTGCTGAGCAAAGCCGAAGCAGAAACACAGGCATCCCGTCCGCCAGTCGGACGGACTCGTCCCATAGCGAGCCTGTGCGGCCGGCGGGCGTCTCGCCTGCCGAAAGAGAAAACGTGTGGTAAATTAACCGCCGATGTATCCGACCAAATTAAACAAGATCATCAATCTCTTCGAATCGCTTCCGGAAGATGAGCGGCGCGAGACGCTGGTCTCTTACGCGGACAACGCGAAGAAGCAGGAGCCGCGCGAAAGCGAGAGGTTCGATCTTGTCGACGTACGAAAAGATGAGGAATGCACTGATACGGTTGGTGTTTATTTGCAGGTCGATGAACAGGGCAAGGCACACCTCCGCATGACGCTTGGCCCCGAAGCGCAAACGCTTACCCGCTCGATGACCGCGATCCTTTGCAAAGGCCTCGAAGGGTCGACTCCGCAGGAAATTCTCGATCTGCCGAGCGATTTCGTGACACGCATCGTGGGTACGGAACTGGTGCGCATCCGCAGCCAGACGGTGTATTACGTGCTCACGCGCATCAAAAGTATCTGCAAAGTTTACCTTGATCGGCAGCGCATGGCAGAAGTGGCGTAGCGGCTTGGAAGTTCGGCTCCCAGCCGAACTCGGCAGATAAGCTTCCAGCTTATCCATGGTCCGGTGACCGAAAACGTCGGGCTAGAAGCCCAACATCCGAGTCAACCAGGATGGTTGACCTCCGGTGCGCATCTTCCCGCGTGACGTTCGCGTGATTTCGTTTACTGTCCGCGCTGGCGCAGATGCCGCGAAATAACGATCTCAAAAAAATCCTGCTGATCGGCTCCGGTCCAATCGTGATCGGGCAAGGTTGCGAATTTGATTATTCCGGCGTGCAAGCGTGCAAGGCGCTGCGAGAAGAACGGTATGAAGTCGTGCTGGTCAACTCCAATCCAGCCACAATCATGACCGATCCAGAATTCGCCGATCGCACTTACATCGAGCCGATCACTGCTGAGGTCATCGAGGCGATCATGGAACGCGAAAAGCCCGACGCGATTTTGCCCACCCTTGGAGGACAGACGGCACTCAACGCCGCGATGGAATTGAACCGCAACGGCGCGTTGACGCGGCACGGGGTGAAATTAATAGGAGCAAACGCACAGGCGATCGCGAAAGGCGAAGACCGACAATTATTCAAGGAAGCGATGTTGCGCATCGGACTCGAGGTGCCGCGCTCCGGCGTGGCGCGTTCTCTAGCGGACCTCGATCGGATCATCGGCGAGATCGGCACATTTCCGCTCATCATTCGGCCGGCATTTACACTGGGCGGAACTGGCGGTGGTATCGCTTACAATCGCGAGGAGCTCGATGTGATCGCTGCGCGAGGGCTCGATCTGTCCCCCGTTCACGAAGTGCTGATCGAAGAATCGCTGGTTGGCTGGAAAGAATTCGAGATGGAAGTGATGCGCGATCGGATGGACAACTGCGTGGTTGTCTGTTCCATCGAGAATTTCGATCCCATGGGCGTGCACACTGGGGACTCCATCACCGTTGCACCAGTGCAGACGCTGACTGACAAGGAATACCAAATGATGCGCGACGCCGCGTTCGCGGTAATTCGTGAGATCGGCGTCGAGACCGGTGGGTCGAACATTCAGTTTGCTGTTCACCCCGATAACGGTCGCATGGTCGTGATCGAGATGAATCCGCGCGTATCGCGTTCCAGTGCGCTGGCATCGAAGGCCACCGGTTTTCCGATTGCGAAAATCGCGGCAAAACTCGCGGTCGGCTACACTCTGGATGAAATCAAAAACGACATCACACGCGAAACGCCGGCGTGCTTCGAGCCGACCATCGATTACTGCGTGGTGAAAGTGCCGCGCTTTACCTTCGAGAAGTTTCCGCAGGCGGAAGCAACGCTTACGACGCGAATGAAAAGTGTCGGGGAAGCAATGGCCATTGGACGCACGTTCAAGGAAGCACTGCAAAAAGCGCTCCGTAGTTTGGAGATCAAACGCTTCGGGTTGTTAGGCGACGGTGCGGACAAAGATATCGATCTCGAAACGCTGCGATTGAGACTAGCAACCCCGAACGCGGAACGAATTTTCTACATCGCGCAGGCACTTCAAAAAGGCGCGTCGATTGATGAGGTTTACGATCTGACAAAAATTGACAGGTGGTTTTTGCGGAACGTGCAGCAGATTGTGGAGGAAGCGAAATTCCTGGAAAATGCGCCCCCTTCGCGGGCAGGGCGGGATGTCTCGTCCGCTCGGAAGTCAGACTTCCAGCCTGACTCGGCCGACGAGCATCTTGCTCGTCGAGTCGCAAATCAGCCGGCTGCGCGCCCGAGGACCAAGTCAACCGAACTGGTTGACGTTAGATTCCGCGGCTTGGATCCGCAGCAGCCAATCGTGCAAAAGCGCGGGCATCTGCCGCACTGGGAACAATCCGGTGCAACTTACTTCGTCACATTTCGGCTGACGGATTCACTTCCAGCCGATGTTCTCGCGCAGTGGAGCGACGAACGCGCTGCCTGGTTGAAGCTTCACCCGCAGCCGTGGGATTGGAAGACTGCGCGTGAGTACATGCGGAAATTTGAGGAAGAACGCGAGTACTGGCTGGATCAAGGACACGGCTCGTGTTTGCTACGCGAACCACAGGCTGCTGTCATTGTAGCGGAGTCGCTGGATCATTTCGATAGGCAAAGATATTTGATCGATTCTTACGTCGTGATGCCCAACCACGTGCACGTGCTGTTCAAGCCACTTGGGGAACACTCGCCCGTGGACATTTTGCACTCGTGGAAATCATTCACCGCAAACGCGCTCAATCGGAAAATGAATCGCGAGGGAGCACTGTGGATGCACGAAAGCTTCGACACAATTGTCCGCGACGCCGAACATTTGCGCGTGTGCCGGGAGTACATCGCGCAAAATCCCCGAAAAGCACAGCTGCGCAAAGACGCTTTCATTTTGGACCGGCGTGATCGGCTTGTCATTGATGGGGAGTTCGGAAATCAGGTAGCTTGCCTGACTCGGCCGTCGGGCTGCCAGCCCGAGGTTGTTTTAGACGAGCAAGATGCTCGCCAGCCGCGTGAAGCTGGCAGCTTCACTTCCGACACAGAACCCGCAAATGGTGCGCTTGGGAGAGAGCAACTCCTGCGCGCGAAAAAGCTTGGCTTTTCCGATCGGCAACTGGCGGTGGCAAACGGTCTGACCGAGAGCGAAATCTGCGCGAAACGGAAGTCGTTAGGCGTCATGCCGACGTACCGCCTTGTGGATACATGCGCAGCGGAATTCGAAGCTTACACGCCGTATTACTACTCAACCTACGGCGACGAGAACGAGCGGAGAGAGAGCGGCAAGCGCAAGGTCATGATCCTGGGCGGAGGCCCGAACCGGATCGGTCAGGGAATTGAGTTCGACTACTGCTGCGTTCACGCAGCGTTCGCGCTGCGCGAACTCGGATTTGAAACCATCATGGTCAATTCGAATCCAGAGACTGTTTCCACCGATTACGACACGAGCGACAAACTTTACTTTGAGCCGCTCACCTTAGAGGACGTGCTCAACATTTACGACCAGGAAAAACCAGAGGGCGTGTTCGTCCAGTTTGGCGGGCAAACACCATTGAACTTGTCGCAGGGACTAAAAGCCGCTGGCGTTCCTATTCTGGGAACACCGCCGGAGAGCATCGAGACGGCGGAAGATAGACAATTGTTCGCTACCATGCTTGACAAACTCGGGCTGCGACAGACGCCGAATGGCTCGGCGGTGAGCACCGAGGAAGCAGTCACAATTGCACAGAAGATTGGTTATCCCGTGCTGGTGCGGCCCAGTTTCGTGCTGGGTGGGCGCGCGATGGAGCTCGTTTATAGTGAGGAAGACCTCAGGCGCTATATGACAAGCGCGATCGAAGTGACACCTGATCGCCCGGTGCTCATCGATCGTTTTCTGGAAGACGCGATCGAAGTCGACGTCGACTGCATTTCCGACGGCGAGACGACCGTCATCGGCGCAATCATGGAGCATATCGAAGAAGCGGGCATCCACAGCGGTGACAGCGCATGCGTGATTCCGACATTCTCGTTACCACAAAAAGTGCTCGATGAGATTTCCGCAGCAACGAAGGCGATGGCGCGCGAGTTGAACGTGCGCGGGCTGATGAATGTGCAATTCGCTGTCAAAGGCGACGACGTTTACGTCCTGGAAGTAAATCCCCGCGCGTCGCGCACGGTTCCTTTTGTTAGCAAGGCGATCGGCGTCCCGCTGGCGAAACTCGCCGCGAAAGTGATGGTGGGCAGATCCTTGCGCGAACTTGGTTTCACCAAGGAACTCGTCCCAAAACACTTCTCAGTGAAAGAAGCGGTGTTCCCATTTTTGCGCTATGAAGGCCTCGATATTTCGTTGGGGCCGGAAATGAAATCGACCGGTGAAGTGATGGGCATGGATGTCGATCTCGGCCTTGCATACGCGAAGTCGCAGATGGCTGCGCCACCGCCGCTCCCGAAAAAAGGAAAGGTCTTCATCAGCGTCAAGGACACTGACAAGGAAGCGGTGATCCCAGTCGCGCGCGAGTTCGTGAAACTTGGCTTTGAAATCATTTCCACAAGCGGGACCGCAGACGCACTGATTAAAGCGAAAATCAAAGTGACCAAGGTCTTCAAAATTCACGAGGGACGCCCGAACGTTCTCGACCGCATCAAGAACGGCGATATCAATTTCATCATTAACACGCCGAGTGGAAAAATTCCGCGTGAGCATGAAGTGGTTATTCGCAATGCCGCGCTTGCCGCGAAGATCCCGATCATGACAACGGTGCGCGCAGCGCTGGCCAGCGCGAACGGAATCCGGTCGTTACAAAAACGGAAAGTTCAGGTGCGCAGTTTGCAGGAATACAACGAGTCAAAGGGTTGAAGCGTTGAAACGTTAAACCGTTGAAGCGGAAACGGCATTGTCATTCTGAACGAAGCGAAGAATCTCGAATTAATTCTTCAGCAACGCGTGACAGCGCGTCCCGTTCGTGTCACAAATCCGAATGAGATTATCGATCTTGCTTGCTGTGCTGTTAAGCTCCGCGATGTTGGGTGCGGAAGAAAAAACTCCTATGAATTCATCAAACGAAGTCGCAGTGATCAAGACCAGCGAAGGTGAAATGGTGGTCCAGTTTTGGACTGATGCTGCGTCAAACACCATTGAGAATTTCAAGAAACTAGCGCGTCAGGCTTTCTACGACGGGACAATTTTCCACCGGATCGTCAAAGATTTCATGATCCAGGGCGGTGATCCAAATTCGAAAGATCCAGCGAAAGAGAACAGCTACGGCCAGGGCGGGCCCGGTTACAAACTCAACGCCGAATTTAACGATCATCCGCACGATCGTGGTGTGATCTCCATGGCGCGTGCGGCCGATCCCGATTCAGCCGGGTCGCAGTTCTTCATCTGCCTCGCGCCGGTACATCGGCTCGATCATCAATACACGACGTTCGGCAAACTGATTAAAGGCGACGACGTGCTCGAAAAAATCGGCAACATCCCCGTCGAGCGAAATGCACAGGGCGAACCGAGCAAGCCGACAAAGCGCGTCGTGATTGAAAGCGTAAAGATCGTGCCGGCTGAATCGGTGAAGTAATCACCACCTTGTCATTCCGAGCGAAGTCGAGGAATCTCTCGCTGTTCAAATGGCTAGAGATATCTCGACTCCGCTCGATATGACAAAAGTTGCGCTCATCCAGATGCGGTGTGGCCCGGACCCCGAGAAGAATTTCTCGCGCGCAATTGAATTCATTCGCGAGGCAGCGAAAAAAGGCGGTCAGATCGTCTGTTTGCCGGAACTTTTTCGGTCGCAATATTTTTGTCAGACAGAACAGCACAAAAATTTCGAGTTGGCCGAGGAAGTGCCGGGAAGATCGACGGTGGCACTGGGAGAGGTCGCGCGCGAAACCGGCACGGTAATTATTGCGTCACTTTTCGAGAGACGCAGCGCCGGGGTCTATCACAACACGGCGGCAATAATCGACGCAGATGGAAAACTGCTCGGCAAGTATCGCAAGATGCACATTCCGGACGATCCGCTGTATCATGAAAAGTTTTATTTCGCGCCCGGGGACCTGGGATTTCAGGCATGGCAGACAACGCGCGGCAAAATCGGCGTCTGCGTTTGCTGGGACCAGTGGTATCCAGAGGCAGCGCGTCTCACGGCGTTGCGCGGAGCCGAGATTATCTTTTATCCAACGGCGATTGGCTGGCACCCGTCGGAAAAGAAAAAGTTTGGCGCGGCGCAGCATTCTGCCTGGGAAACGATCCAGCGCAGTCACGCGATCGCAAATGGCTGCTACGTCGCAGTGCCAAATCGCGTCGGCCACGAAGCACCTGCAGGGGGAGACGGAATTGAGTTTTGGGGGCAAAGCTTTGTCTGCGGCCCGGACGGCGTAATGATTGCAAAAGGATCCGTCGATCAGGAAGAGATTGTGCTGGCGGACATCGAGTGGGACCGCGTAAACGAGCAGCGGACGCATTGGCCATTTCTGCGTGACCGCCGCATCGACGCTTACGAGCGCATTAATGAGCGCATGATCGATTAACGGACCGCTGCTGCATGTAGCTAACATGCGGAAGCATGGCGGCGAGTTTTTCTGGGGAGCACAGGCTGCCAGCCTGTAGTTGCCGGCAGCTTGCCGACAACATCTTCAAACTCGCCGCGCCGTTGAAACCCTCTGTCTTGGCAAGCTGCCAAGACGAACAGGCTGGCAGCCTGTGCTCCCCGAAAACTGAAACGCGTGGTGTTTTGAATTCCGGTTTGTGTTAGTACGAGGATCGATGACCCCGCGAGTTTCGCGAAAGATGCGCCGGCCATGGTATCGGCCCTCTTTGACAGCGCAAATTATGATAGGCCTGGTTGTCGGCGGACTGATCGGATGGCTGCGGCCCGATTGGGGAAACGCGGTTTATTTCTTGCGCGACATTTTCATTAACCTCATCAAATCGATCATCGCGCCGCTCGTGTTCTCGACCATCGTTGTGGGAATCGCCGGCGCCGGTGCGCTCCGGAAAGTGGGACGGATGGGAATCAAGGCGCTGATCTATTTCGAGATCGTCACGACGGCAGCGCTCGTCATTGGATTGGCGGTAGTCAATTTCATGAAGCCCGGCGCCGGCGTGACTCTGGCCGCCACGAACACAGAGATCTTAAGTACGCTCGGGCAAACTCATTCGAAGACTTTCGTCGAAACGATCGTGCACATCTTTCCGTCCAGTGTGATCGAAGCGATGACGCGCGGCGATGTTTTGCAAATTGTCGCATTTAGCGTGCTTTTCGCGCTCGCAGTCTCGGCGGTTGGCGAAAAAGGAAAACCAATCATCCGCGCGATGGACAGCCTGTCACAAATCATGTTCAAGTTTACAAATTACGTAATGCTGTTTGCGCCAATTGGGGTGGGCGCAGCGATGGCGCATACGATCGGCACCCAGGGTCCTGGCGTGCTGGTGAATCTCGGCAAATTGATTGGCTCGCTTTATCTTGCTCTCGTCATTTTCATCTTGTTGATCTTCGGGTTGGTGATTTGGATCGCGCGGATTCCGTTGCCGCAATTCGTCAGGGCGGTGCGCGAGCCTGCGGCACTCGCATTCGCGACTACGAGCAGCGAATCGGCTTTGCCGAAGGCAATGGAATCAATGGAGCGCTTTGGCGTGCCGCCGCACATCGTCGGGTTCGTGATGCCGACTGGCTATTCGTTCAACCTCACAGGATCGACGTTATATCTGGCAATGGCTTCCGTGTTCGTGGCCCAAGCAGCCGAGACGACAATCGGTTGGCACATGTCGCTGGGCCAACAGATCACGATGATGTTGACGTTAATGCTGACTTCCAAGGGTGTAGCCGGCGTGCCGCGGGCATCGCTTGTTATTTTGCTGGGGACATTGAATTCGTTTGTGCCGTCAGGACTCGGCGCGATCGGTGTGGCAATTATTTTCGGCGTGGATGAATTGATGGACATGGGGCGTACCTGCGTAAATGTGATCGGCAATTGTCTAGCAACGGTGGTCGTCGCTCGCTGGGAAAAGGAATTCGATGAAAAGCGCGCGCACGTGTTTGGCACGCCAGCCGAAGCCGAACTGGATTTGAAAACCGGCGATGTCGCCTTCGCTGACGCAGTCGCCCAAGGCGATTGAGTCGCGCTGAAATGATTTCGTTGGCGTGTGCGGCTACGGCCGGGGGGAGATTTTCTCAATTACGTGTTGACACGAATCCCGCATCTTTGAAAGTCGTGAACCTTCATCTATCAAAAACCTATGAAAAGAATCCTCGCAACATTCCTGATATTCTCCTCGATTGGCTTAGGTGTTATCGCGTTTGGCGTAGGCGGCTCGCCTCGACCGAATGCCAACGCTGACGCGTTTAACAGGGGCCAGGACGTCGACAATTCCAGCGTGATCGTCCAACTTAAAGGTGCTCCGATAAGTACCAATCCTAGTACCAAGCCGCCACACGGCAGAAAAATCGACTTCAATAGCAATGCCGTGAGATCGTATCGAGCCCAGTTGAACGCTGGGCGGAACGAATTCAAGCGGTGGCTGCACACAAACACTCCTGCAGCGAAGGTTACCAGCGAATACGATATCTCACTTAACGCAGTGGCTGTGAAACTAAACGGAACGTCGCTGGCGACAATCGCCGCCGCACCGATGGTGCAGAGCGCCGAATATAATGCGCTTTATCACCCCAATCTGAGCCAGAGCCATTTCATCATCAATGCCGACCCAGCGTGGGGCGCTGCTGGTGGCAGGGCCATGGCAGGCGGGGGCATCAAGATTGGGGATATCGACACTGGCATCGACAATACGCATCCTTTCTTCGATCCGACCGGTTTCAGCTATCCTCCTGGCTTTCCGAAGTGCGATGCAGCAGACAGCAATTCGCATCACCAAGACCAAGACTGCAAATATGTCTCCCAAAAGGTCATTGTTGCGAAGGTTTTCTACAACAAGAATAACCAGACTAACTTCGACGCGCAGGCGATCCAAGACCATGGATCGCACACTGCCGGGATCGCAGCCGGAATTTTTAACCCCTCTCTGAACGCAGTGGTAAACGGGGTCATGATCAATAGTATGTCCGGCATCGCGCCGGGAGCATGGCTCGGTAACTACAACGTTTTCCCTGGTGACGTGGTTAACGCTCGCAATGAGGACATCCTAAACGCAGTTGATGCGGCAATCGCTGATGGAATGGATGTCCTCAATTTGTCGCTTGGCGGGAACTATCACGGTAACAATGACCTGCTCGCAATCGGGCTCGACAACGCTGTCGATGCAGGTCTGGTCGTAGCTGTAGCTGCAGGCAACAGCGGCCCAGGACCGAATACCGTCGAGTCGCCCGGACGCGCGCGCAAAGTCATTACCGTTGCCGCGAGCACAAACCAGCATTTCGTTGGCGAGCCGTTTACCTATCCGTCAGGCGGTGGCACAACAATCGGGGCAGCAGTAGGCGACTTTCCGCCACTAGCTGCAGGGTCGTTCAACTTGTTCTTCAACAGTCAGCTCAACGCCTGCACCAGCGTTGATCCGGGGGCTTCCGGCAACATCGTGGTCGTCGACCGCGGCGGCTGCACGTTTAGCACGAAGGTGCGCAACGCGATCGCGGCTGGAGCTATCGGCGTCGTGGTCATCAACAACGTCGCCGGTGATCCGAGTGCCATGGCAAAGGATGGCGGCGGTGGCGACAACCTGCCAGCGGTGATGATTGGCAAGAACGAAGGGGCAGCGTTGCGGACTGCGAACCCGCCAGACGCATCAACAACCGCGATCTTCCAGGAGTTCGTGACGTCTAACAAGGACATTCTTGCCGGCTTCAGCAGCCAGGGGCCGACAAACGTTGATCTGGCTATCAAACCCGACGTAACCTCAGTCGGTGTGAATGTCCTGAGCTCAATCACGTGCGTAGGCAAGGGACCCGGCTGCCCGGGTGACGGCAGCGGATGGGCCTTCTTCCAAGGAACGTCCATGTCGACTCCGCACATTGCAGGATCCGCAGCCGCGCTTAAGAATCTTCATTCAACCTGGTCGCCGGCACAGATTAAATCAGTGCTGGTCAATCGCGCCGACCTTGTCATTCAGGATGCGATAACCGGCACACACGATGTCGGACCAACCGCGCAGGGCGCAGGGCGCGAGAACCTTGGCGTCGCCGCAGACGGGACGACGTGGCTGGATCCCGCTTCAGCGAGTTTCGGTAAGGTCACCGCCGGACGTCCGGTGTCGCTGAACATTACACTGACCAACCCGACCGCGAGCGCTCAGACGTACGCCGTCACGGTGACGAAGTTCACTCCGAGCACATTCGGGGGAACGGTCCCGAGTGTTTACGACGCGGGCACGCTAAGCTCGGGTGATACTCGGATCACTGTCCCAGCCAGCGTGAACGTACCGGCTAATGGTTCGGCAACACTGACCGTAACCGTAAACGCCGGGCAGCCATTAGGCACGGTAGTCCAGGGCTGGATTGACCTTAATTCCGGCTCCGACGACTTGCATTTCGCGTACTACGCTCAAGTCGGTCCGTAACTCACCGATACTCGAATCGCGAAATCGTTTCTACAAAACAGGGACGCGGGAAACCGCGTCCCTGTTTTTTGCGCGCTTTGGCGACGACCACATGGTGCGCAACCCGAAGATCGCCGAGTTACTACCGTGAAAGATCGACAAAGCTGGAGGCTTGCAACTAAGATGTGTTCGTTATGTCAGCATTGCACACATTGGCCGAAGCAAGTTATTTGATGCAGATTTTCGCTGCTGGCTTCCTCGCGATTCTTTTTCTTCAATCGGGCATTGATAAACTTGTCGATCGCGGCGGAAACCTCGAATGGCTGAAAGGACACTTCGCAAAGAGCCCATTGGCCGGGAGAGTACCCGTTCTCGTGACCCTAATCACGATCGTCGAACTTACAGCGGGACTATTGAGCGCCATCGGCTGCTTCGCAGTGATGCTTTTGCACGATTCAACCGTCGCATTCTACGGTGCCGTGCTTTCCGCGTTTGCGATCATTGCGCTTTTCTTTGGACAACGCATGGCAAAAGATTACGCCGGAGCGGCGGTGCTTGTTCCGTACTTTCTGTTGACGTTGGTGGCGATTTATCTGCTCGCACAACCGTAAATTGGTGAGAATTTTCTAGGGCATGTCTGGAGCATTCCTTAACGACACAAGCGTTGCCCATTCAACGGGCAATCGTCCGGCGCTGACGAAATCGCCATATGTAGCGAACGCGGCCGAGGCGATAAAAAATTATACGAAAAACGCGGCGAGAACCTGGTATAAGGACGGGGTCGACCCGAATGACCACACGGGCGAATATGCGTTCCAGCGATTGCGTCAGACCTGGTTCGCTCCTCAACTCGATCCCAAGTTCAAACTTCGCCGAGACGATAAATTCTATGCCATCGGCTCGTGTTTCGCGCGCGGTCTCGAAAATTCCCTCGCTGGGCACAACATAGTTGTTGAAAGTGCAGCCCCCGAATTTGCTAAACTTCAGCCCGCCAATAAAGAAGGATCGGGACTCGGATTTACCAACAAGTACAACACCTTTTCAATACTGAATGAACTTCACTGGGCGTTGGATCCAGACGCAGAATTTCCGCGAGAGTCTGTTGTTCAATTGACGAATACAACGTGGTATGACCCACACACAACCCCAACTTTACACTTCGTCGGTCTGGAAGAGACTTTGGAGCGTCGTGCCCTCATACAAACCGTCACGAAACGTATAAAGGCCTGTCGCGCGGTGATTCTGACTCTCGGGCTTGCGGAAGTGTGGCGCGATGTTGAGGCAGACGTGTTCGTCAACTGCACTCCCATTCCATCTTTGTTCAAGACTCAACCAAACCGATACGAATTTCATCTGACTAATTTCGCCGAAAACTTGGCCAATCTCGAAGCAATCCACTCACTGCTATTTCGGTATGGACATCCTGACTTTCGTATTGTGGTCACAGTTTCTCCCATCCCTTTGATGAACACGTTTTCAACTATGGATATTGTTGTCGCCAATACCTGGGCGAAGTCGCTATTGAGAGCAGTCGCCCAGGAGTGGGCTGCTGCGCACGCCAACGTAGATTACTTTCCGAGTTACGAGATCGTTCAAAACTCCGATCGCGCTGCTGCATGGGAGCCTGATCTGAGACACGTCAAAGGCGCCGGAGCGCTGCACATCATGGAGTTGTTCCTGCAGAAGTATCTCGAGTAAGGGCGTGGTAGTTGATTACTCTGCGAAATCCTGACTCAAGATCGGTTGTTTTTCGGGTGATAACTCATGCATCCGGGCGCGCCATTGTAGAAATGAATCAGACGACGACTGCCGGGAACACGATTACACTGAGAAAATTCGCAACTGCACAGGTCTCCATCGGTGTGTTGCTTCTCCTTTGCGCGTTAACATTCTACTACTTCGCGGTTCTTAGAATCGACTACAGTAAGACAACGCTGCTGGATCTTGGTCCCCATCCGGATGCGACGGAATACTTTGCGCAGGCAAAAGCCCTTTATCGGGACGGCTGGCCCTCCATACAGATCGGCTATGAGAAATTGCCATCAAGATACCCTTTTGGCTATCCGGCGCTGATGCTTCCCTGGTTGAAGATCCTGCCGCAAACAGACCTCGTGCTGGCACCGTTCCGCACCAGTCAAACCATGGGACTGCTCCTGCTTTTGGCCGTGTTTGCGTTTTACGCGTACCTCGCGATGCCCTTGACGGGCGGGTTTGCGGCGCTTTTACTCGCTACACTCCCCGGCTTCTTCACTTTCTCCCGTTCATCACTGAGCGAAGTGAGTGCTTCCCTGTTAATTGTAATAGCATTTATGTTTGCGTACCTAGGTGTGAAGGAAGAACGCCGCTGGAAAATCTATTTATCGGCGGTACTTCTTGGTCTTTCATTAAACGTTCGAATTCAATCGCTTTTCTTCGCGCCGTTATTGCTGGCGATGGCGCTGTTCCCAGCCAGAGGAATGCGCCTTCGCTGGTTCTTGCATTGCGCCGCAGCCTCGATCGTTTTCGTTATTGCAGCTAGCCCGCTGCTGATTCTCAACACGATTCAATTTCATTCGCCCTTTAAAACAGGATATGATTTCTGGGCCCCGTATTTTAGCCGGAACCACCTTCTCTTTTCTCTTCGCTATATTCCGACCAACGCCGCCGCACTGTGGAGGGAATCCGCTCTGCGGCCGCTCGGATATCACACCGCCAATATTTTTGGTACCGGCACTTCCTTTGTTGCCGCGTTCATTATTCTAATCTGCGTAGGATTCTTCTTCATACGAATCACGCGCTACGCCAGCTGCTCCTTTTTAGCTTGCTTGACTTTCCTGTTGGTGACGCTGAGTCACAATGACAGACTCGTGGACACAAGATACTACCTGCCGCTCCTGATCATTTTGATCGCGGTTGCAGTCCTACCCGTAACATGGGCAGCAGAAAATCTTGTTTTCGGAAAACGAATTATTGCCGCTCTCGCCATTTTCGTTGTCTTCGCGGCGGCCTGTCTGGGTTATCCTTCGCGCTCCGGCTACAATACGGTCGAAACCAATCGATCCCAGGCGTGGGATGCGTTGCATTTCACCAATCCACCTCGGGAATCAGTGGAGTTTGGTGCCGCAAAAGGCCTGGTTGACAGAGTTAGAAGCCAACCTGGAATTGTGCTTTCCGATATCGATCCAGTCTACCTTAATACATTGCTACCAGAACAATTCGTCGCAGCACCAGTAGATCAAAAGCATCACTACACATGGAGCTATGATTGGCGGTACGGTAAACCGGAAGCGTTCGCATTCGTCGAGAAAGGATTGGCTAATTCCCTGCCAGTCTATGCCCTTTTCGTCCCACAAAAAGAAATGCCGTCTCAGTTGTTAAGATTGCCCAGTATCAGCGGATATCGATGGACTGGAGCAGAACATTCGAGCACCAACGCGGTGATCCTAAAGCTCACAGCTGACACGACGGAGTAAAATTCCGGTTTTTATTTTCGTCGCCTAGACAATAAACTCGGGCCATATCGAGCCCGCTGGCAGCCGCCAGCACTCGTCACCTAAGTCCATCTTCGCGAAACTTTTTTTCATCGATTGGCGTTGAAGTGCGTTTCGCAGAAAGCAACTGCAGCTGATGCTCCAGTTCTTGAAAGCGGCGGACCGTCGTGTGCAAAACTAAGCCGGTGGTAATCGATAGCATTCCAGAGGTGGCCAAGCCGACTGCCAGAATGGCGGATGGTATGCGAGGGACTAAGCCGGTGGTGAGAAATTCGAACACTACAAGCCCTCCCGGGACAAGGCTTGCGATAATCAGCAGGAGGCCAATCAAACCGAAAAAGGTTAATGGTTTATAATCCCGAAAAAGCCCGACAATCATCGCAAGAATCGACAAACCGTCTTGAATCACACGAATCTTCGAGCGGCTGCCCAGTGGACGGCCGCCAAGGTCTATCGGCACCTCAATAATCCGCGATCCTCGTTCCAAAGCTTTGATTGTTAGTTCCACTTCAATTTCGAATCCGCTGGCGAAGACGGGAGTTTCCTTAACAAATTTCCGTGTGAACACACGATAGCCGGACAGGATATCAGTAAGTTCACTTTTAAAAACCACATTCAAGACCTTACGGAATAATCTGTTACCAAATTGGTTAATTCTCTTAAAATCACTCCGGGACTCCGAATGCAATCGGGAACCTACAGTCATGTCCGCCCCGAAATTGATGATCGGTGCAATCAGGTCGTGGACGCGAGTGGCCGGATAAGTTCCATCACCGTCGACCAAAACATAAATATCTGCCTCAATATCTCGAAACATTGACTGAACGACATATCCCTTGCCCCGACGTTTCTCGCTGTAGACGATCGCTCCTGCCTCGCGAGCTCGTTCGACCGTCTTATCGGCGGAATTGTTATCGAAAACGTACACCTGCGCGGTCGGCAGTTCTTCGTGAAATTCACCAACGACTCCCGAAACGGTTAATTCCTCATTATAACAGGGTACTAGGACTGCAATCGAAATATTGTAGCGGGGCAGGCCGTGTTCGAGTGACATAACTTCGCTTGGTACGACAATTTGAGAGATCGGTCAATTATGGGGTTTCTGCAGGGAATTTTCAGAACGAGACCGATCATCGAATCGGCAAAGGAAGCGCAGTTCCTGGAATTATAAGGCCCAGCACGCAGAAACTGGTGCTTTGCTTAATTCGCTTGCGCTTTGTCCGCTTTCTGTACCCCTTAAAGGCATGCAGCCAATTTATCATTCTTGCGGTCGTTCCGGGCCACCGCTCGACACCAATAAGGAACCCTCCACGGCTAACAATGATTTTCAAGCTCGTTCCTCTTCCTTCTGCGTAGCAAGATCGCTGGCTGCAACCGCGATTTCGCGCTGGTAGCTTCTGTGAAATACGACCTGGCCAAGAAAGCCATTAAACCGACGGTTATGATCGGGATACTGTTGTTAGCCAGCTATCTGCGTGTCGCTGGTCTGAACTGGGGTCTAAATAGTGGGTATGGCCACGATCTGAACTTTCAGCCGGACGAATTCGTAAGCCTTAGGGGCGTCCTCCAGCTAGATTTATTAGCAGGCCGTCTTAAGGCCCCGGACGCATACTTTGAGGGTACCTTCAATTATTACCTTTGGGCTGTCTTCCAGGCAGTACTCAAGCTTGCCGCCAACAAACATCCTGACCTCAGCGACTCAGTGAACACGCAAAGTCACGCCGCTCTCTTGTATATCTGTCGATGGATGTCGGTGTTAGTCGATCTATGTACAATAGTTATTGTCTTTCTCACCATCAGAGAAGCGACTCGGAGGTTCTATCCTTCCCTGTTGGGCGCGCTTTGTTATGCCGTTCTCCCAATGCAGGTGATCTATGCACATTTTATGAGGACTCACATCCTGAGCAATCTATTGTGCGCGCTGGTCATTTGGTTGTCATTTATACTTCGGAAATCCCAATCGTGGCAGCTGCTCGTCCTCGTCGGCCTAATTTCTGGTTTGGGAGCAGCGACCCGGTATCCCGTTGGAATCATCGCCCTGATTCCGTGCCTGTACCTACTATTTGAGGGCGGTAGCGACGTGCGAAGCTGCAGGCTGCGATTTGCAGAGCGGGCAAAAAACTTCGTTGCCAGTCAAGTTTGGTTGATCGGCTTGGGATTTGCAATGGGACTGTTTTTCGGTCATCCGATGTTATTTTTAGATACATCGAGCGTTATAAAAGCAATCACCAACGAAACGTTAAAATACGCCTCGTTACAACAGTTCAGCCGAAGTCAATTACTTAATCTATCCGTTATCTGGAGATATGTTACATACCTCATTCCGTTCGCGATGTATCCTCTGATGTGGTTGGCTCCTTACTGCGCAATCTTATATCTTCTCTTCAGGCGAGGCCTTTACAGCCTCTCCGTCCCAATACTGATTTTCTCCTTTGTGTATCTATACTTCATGGGAAAAGGATATCTAGGACCTTACTTTGCGCGGATAACCATACTCTTGTTTCCTGGCTTTTGCGTGCTCGTTGGAATCGCCTGCAACGACCTACAGTTGAAAGTACGAAACAAACGGACAGCAGCTGTTGTTTTAAGCGGCGCACTGCTGCTTATCTTCGTGCCATCCTTAGCCTTTGACCTCGCCTATGATCGAGCTATGCAAGACAAGGACGCTCGCGAGGTTCTCCGCCGAGATCTCCAGAACTTTATAGGAGAAGGGCCAACGAGGATCGGTATTTTGCACTACGGACCCTATTTTTACACCGCAATGCCCGCCGCCAAGCCATTGAACAGCGAAAAAGTGGTGGTTCAGTTACAGGGTGCTGGCGAAGACGCTGACTACTTTCTCGTAGGATTCCCCACCCAAATTGAACCGGCGCAAATCAACGCAGTTGTTCGGCAGATCGAAGCGCAGGGAAAATTTAGATATGCCAAAAGCTATCGCGTGCCGGTGCGGATTTTTGGACACGAGTTTAGACTCACGCGCTTTCCTCAAGACATGACGTATCCCTTTCCACTAATTTTGCTTTTTCGAGCACGAACTCCAACATGAGTCGAGTACCAACTGATTGGAATGTGGCGATCACGTCGAGCTTGCAAAACTCAATGCAAAAGAGTGAAAAGACCACGCTGATTTCTGAGAGGCCTCCAGAATCGCACGCCGGTGACATTCTTCTGCTGCCGATAGCGATTCTCGCATTCTGGACGCTAGCATATCAGCTTGTGCTTATCGCCAGATGGCCGGCAAAAACCATCACGTGGTGCTTCCTAGTTGTGGCCGTCGCCGGTTTCTTTTTCCTGTGGCGCTTATGGAAGAAAACAAACGCAGCCCCTGGCAAAGGGTATCGGTTCCATTTATCCCAGCTCCTTTTGCTGATTCTGGGTCTCGCCTATGCGATTACGGTTCTATTCGTGCGCCGCCCGAATCAGGATGACGTGGTCTATTATCACCGAGCTCTCACTCAGCTTTCGGCTCTCAACCAACCCCTCTTTTTGCGTCAGACGAGTGTCGATATGGACGCCGCTGCATTCTCACCAGTTCACTTAGCGACCGGCTATGAAATGTTCATGGCTTTTATGGGTCACTATCTTTGCATCGATCCTTTGTACTTTTACCAGGTAGTTGGCCACGCATTTGCCGCATTTTCGCTTCCATTTGTTTTCTATTGGTGCTCCCGAATTTTTGGCTTGAACCGCTGGCTGGCCGCGATGGGCGCCCTCCTTGGAATCGGTTTTCTACTCCTCGCTGACAAGTCATCATTTGGCGCGTTGCTTGGAGCTGTTAAGTCGCTACAGGCGGCCGATCCTGCTGGATGGGTCGGATTTTCGACCCTTTCCGGCTACATGTGGCAAGGCAAGCCGATTGTGTTGATCTTGTTTTTGCCGATGGGTCTGGCTCTCAGTTACCGATTCCTCAGCCAAGGTAAATCGAGTGACCTGGTATGGCTTACCTTATTGGGCATCGCCGGCGTCGGTCTAAGTAATCCAGCCCTTTACTTGCTCCCGGCAATTATTGGCTGCTCCTGGATAGCTTTTATCACGCTTGAACTATTCGAACACAGATCACGAGAATATTTATGGAGGCTGATTCGTCTTGGCCTTTTACTCACAATTCCTCTCGCGTATCCAATCGCGATACTGGCCTTACTGAAAACGGATATAATCCCAAAGCCGGTCGATATCCACATGTTAGGACCAAGATACATGCCGTGGAGGGAAGCGGTGGATTACGCCGTTGGTGGACGTGCCGAGTACTTGCGTGACGTGGTGCTAATGATTGCTGTCCCGTTGCTAGTCGTGAGAGGACGCAGCGGATTGTTTCTCTTTTTTTATCTTTGTGCTGTATGGGTGTTTTGTTTGAACCCATTGCTGGCGCGCATGTGGATGGCAAATATTCTTGCGCCGACTTATTTTCGGCTCGTTTACCTTCTACAACTGCCTTTGTTATGCACGTTGATAGCGGGTGCCGGTTCGCGGCTGGCGCAGAAAGGCGGGGTTATGAATGCCCGAGGACAAACCGTGCTGGCGCTGTCGGCGATCGTTGTCGCGTTCGTTGGCAGCTATCACGGACTTTCGGTCCTACCCAGAGACGCAAGGCAGGGTATCGGTTGGAAGTCCCCCCGAGAATACCAGTTGCTTCCCGCGAATCTGGATTTTGCTAAAGCTGCTGGTCCATACATCGCGCACGCCAAGCTGCTTGCACCGGACTGGACCGCCAGCTGTGAGTTACCGCTTCTCTTCCCAGAAATGAAAGTTGTAGCTCCTCGGCTCGTCGTCCATTATTTCGCTAATGCCGGCAATCCTGACGAAGGTATATTGCGCCGTCAGGCGCAGGCTTTTATCGAAGAAAACCCTCCTGAGAATGCCAGGCGCCTTCAACTGTTAGAGCCGAAATTTCGCCATGTGATCGAAACCGGTCGCGCAAATGCAGTTGCCGTTCCCGAATCTGAAAGCGAGCGAGTGTTGACGACGCTGAAGTCGATTGACGGTGCCTGGTATCGCGTTTTGGAAGCTGGCGGCCTGGTGCTGATGCTTCCCGGTAACTCAACGCCAAAGAGTTGAGATTAAAGGCCAATTCTTTTTTGCGCTTTATGCGATCACTCGGCACCCTTGCAAACGTTGCCGCCCTTGTTGGATTGTGATCCGTGTTTGCGACCAAACCACCGCGTTGCGCTAATACCGCACAGCATCGAACGAGCGGCTTTGCTCGAATGGCCGAGCGCGCCACCCAAATCTTTGCTGTTTTAATTGGCGCAGTTTTCCTGCTTTCGGGAGTCGTCTATCTTTATTTAGGCCGCGTAACCTCCCTGGCGGCAGGCAATTTGTGGAGCGTTTACGCTTTTGCCGGGAAGCACACATGGCCTCAAACTGCCCTGCTTAAACAGGCTGGTCACGCAACGTTCTTCCCCAGCTTCATTTTCCTAGCCAATTTGCGTTTTTTTCATGGCGACGCGCAAATGCTCTTCTTTGCAGGGCTGGGGCTACTTTTTGTGACCGTCTCGCTCCTTCTGATCCCGGTTTGGCGTGATAAAAGCGTAACTCTGACTGCAAAGACCTTGTCCACACTTGTTGTACTCCTGGGCAATTTTTGGATGGGCCGAGCCAGCATTACTGCGAATGGCGAATTTAACTGTGACACCTCTTTGGCGATGGCTGGAGCGGTACTCGCTGTTCTTTTGATACCAAAGATGCATTGCTCCTGGACCAACACCGTAATTGTAGTGTGTGCCGCGTTTCTCTCCTCCTTTAGCTTTGGCACCGGGTTGGCAATTTGGCCTACTCTGCTCCTTCTGGGTTGGTGCCTGCGTCTTCCGCGGCGAACGATTGTTTTAATCGGAATCAGCGCTCTTGCAGCAGCCGTCGTCTACGCGTTGCTTCCGGTGCTTCCGTCATCTTACGGGATGCAAAAAGAATCGGAGGTCTCTCTCCACAGCCCCATAGGTGTTTTAACCGAGTTTTGCAGACTGGTGGCTAGTCCGGTATTATATACAGTCGCGGCCTGGCGCGGGGCAAAGACGCTCACGGACTTAAGTCAATCGTTCTGTATCGCATTAATCGGTGTGGCGGGGTTGGCGTTTGCGGGAATCGTTGTCATACCTCGTATGCTTCGCCGTGACCTTGGAAAAAGCACGCTCGAAAGCACCGGATTGTCGCTTTTGATTTTTAGCCTATTTGCCCTGACGCTTATTACCATCGGGCGACTCATATCGTTTAATCTGGCGCCTTTCGCTCCGCGTTATTTATTCTGGAGTTCACTTTTTTGGACGAGTCTGATCTTGCTAGGGATCGAGCGAGCGGAACGCCTACAGTGGGGACGGTGGCCGACTCTCCTTCTCCCCTTTGCAATAGCCATCTTGGCGTGGCCGGCACATTATCAAGCCTGGTTCGGGTGTAAAAACGCGCAAATTCTGTATGACGAGGATGCTACCGCCCTGATCAACGGAGCTGTTGAGGCCCAAAGGATACAAATGGTCCCCCCTCAGCTTAAACAGATTTTTCAAGAAAGGGTTCAACTGGCTTCGCAGTTGCGGGCACGTCGCTTGGATGTGTTCGCTGATGGCTTACAGGATTGGATTGGGCTTCGGGAAGCGGATGTCTTTGGGGCGCGACATAAACCAGAAGCGCTTCGTGGGCAGTGCAGTGTTGATGCTTTAGGTCAGTGCGACAACGGTGCCCCCGCAGCGCGTGTAAGGGGCCGAGCATTGAAACACGAGCACTCGATTCCATGGACGTTGGTAATCACCGATTCAGAGGGGCTGATTCGCGGAGTGGCACGCTCTGCGCGGATTAGCCCCTTTGTTAATCGCACGTTTTACCAAAGCAAATTTACAGCGAAGATTGGATTTGTGGGATACATTAGGGATTACAATCCCGAACTACGATACGTAGTACGGAGCGCCGATAATCTTACTCTTTCGGATGAAGTGATCCCTGTGCAGCATTAGCCGCCCCGCGGTGGAGCGTCACGGTTAGTTATGAAGCGCGGACGCTTGTTGTAACCCAACATTTACTGCTTCTTAAGGATCACCGATGCAAGATACACCTCATCACCGCCACACCATAAAGCATCTATGGTTCAGATAAACGTGGCGGCGCTTTGTATTGGTTGAGTATTTGCCCTGAGTAGCTACCAAAGGAAAAATCGTTATCATAAATAACCTCGTACAAGGATTCAGGATAAGATGACGTTAAACAACTGCGAGATACGACGGGGAATAATTACGACCTCCCTGAATAGGTCGGCGCTAGGCAACAAGCGAGGTCCGCGACCGTCCCCAAGCGAGGATCGACGTGCCAAAGGGCACCTGAAACGGCAATCCGGTTTCGACGCTTTTCATACCGTGCAGCAGCAGCCGCGATATAGCGTTCGGCGGAACGAAACCGGTTCGGATCGTATTGGCTCGCTTTGCTCTGCGCAACAGAGTCTTGCGAACGAGAAGCAACGGGATCATGAGCAAGCCCCATGGCTGGATACCTTGCACCTCCACACCGCAACTCCCTAACAAGTCCCTCAACCTATTGGGCGTGTAACGCCTCACGTGGCCCGCTGCTCTGTCATAATCGCTGAATAACATCATACTAGCTGGCACATTCATAGCCACAATACCGCCTGGTCGCAGGTGTCGTAGGGCGGCACGGACAAACACGGCGTCATCGTCGATGTGCTCAATCACATCCAACAGCAAAACAGCATCGTAGCGCCCTAACAGCGACGGTTCCTGGTCCAGGATGTTGTAAACGAAAAGTCTGCCCTTGCCCGGCTTGGCCATTTCTAAAGCGGTTCGATTCAAATCGCAGCCATCCACTGCAATGCCAAGATCGTGCTCCAGCATTTCCCGGGCGATTCCATGTCCACATCCGATTTCCAAGACGCTGCGCACCTCGCCTCCGGCACGACTCAGCGCCCGAACGAGTACACAATGTCGCCATTGCATCCAAAAATGATCCGCCGTCGCGAACTGAAACCACTCGTCCGCCATGGAAACTGCTTGAGGCTCGGAAAGAGTTTCAATCGCACTCATCGGATCTCTGCGTCGTTTCGATGTTGATTGTGCGCTCAACGATGAATGATGGGCGGGCTTTCACTTCCATGAACATCTGGCCAATGTACTCTCCAAGCACCCCCAGGTAGAGGAAGACCAATCCATTGGAGAAAAGCAGAACAATGACTAGCGTTGAAAAGCCAGGCGCTGCGATATGAATGTCGGTAAACAACGCAATCCCAAGGTAAGTAAGCGCTCCGATAACTGCGCCAAGGCAAAGAAGGGTGCCGCATATGAAGCCGAGCCTCAATGGTCTCGTCGAGAACGAGGTCAGCCCCGAGAAGGCCAGCCTCGTTAGTTTCCGTAATGAATATTGCGGACGGCCTGCTGCGCGAGCAGGTCGCGATATAGGAAATGGCTTCGACGGCAGCCCGGTCCAAGCACGTAATCCCCGTACGAAACGCAGTTTTTCTGGAAGACTCAGTAACACCCGAACCGCGCGGCGACTCATCACACAAAAATCGCCGCTGTCGGCTTGGACAGGGGTATCAGCCAAGTAAACGTAAATTCGGTAAAACACGAAGTAAAAGAAACGCTTGAGTTTGGTCTCGCGCCGAGCGGTTCGCACCGCATAAACTATGTCAACATTGTCGCTTCTTAACGTTCGATACATGTCCAAAAGGATTTCCGGTTCGTCCTGCAAATCTGCGTCCATAATTCCAACACAATCTCCTGACGCAAAAGACAAACCAGCCGAAACGGCACTTTGATGGCCGAAGTTTCGGGTCAACACAATCAATTTGACGGATGGGTCTTTGCTCGCCCATGCCTCAATTAATCTTGAACTCGCGTCCGTTGATCCATCACTCACAAAAAGCAGTTCCCAATGTGATGGACGGTTCTGAACGTTCTCCAATCGCTGGCGTAACAACGGCAATACATGGTCCTCGTTGAGGAAAGGAATAACAATGCTTAACTCAGACCGTGTCATTATGCTGTGCTACTTTGATGCGATTACAAGAGTCTCGGGTCGCGCCCCATTTTACGCATAAGATGACCGCCGACTTGCAGCGAGTCAACAAACGAATCCTTAAACTCAGATACAGGTTGCATATGGAGGTGACGAAAATCGAACGCTCGAATCGGGCGCCTGTGGAGGAAAGCCAACGCGATGCCTGGCAAGGGATATCGGTTTCATCTATCGCACCTTTTTTTGCCGCTTTTGGGTCTTGCGTATCGATTCACGGCTCTCTTTGTGCGCAGGCCGAATCAGAATGATGTTGTGTATCTCGACCGCGTTCTCACGCAACTCTTGGACCTTAACCAACCCATTTACCTGCGTCAGACGAGCGTCGCGCCCGGTTGGCGTCGCATTGTCGAATGCTGGCGTGCTGGTCTTGCTTTTACCAGGCAAATCGTGAACCAAAAACCATCCGAAGGTTCGAATGCGATATTGCAGGCCGGCACAGCATAGCAAATGTCACTTCGACGACGCGAAAAGATTCACGTACCATTCCTGGCTGACTCTAACTGAGTCGGAGTGAAAAGGTACGAGCCCATAATTTGTTATTTGGGAGACCGACATATTTTTCGTTCGCAGAGTGTCAATAAGTTCAAGCCAGTTTGCTCCGGCCTGGGCAAGGCCATAAGGCCAGAATTCCAAGAGTAACTTTGCTGTGGGATTGTCGGCCAGGACACGATTAGTTCCGCGCAAGGCATGAAGCTCATATCCTTGAATATCCATTTTGATCAGATCAACGCGTTGGCCGGGTTTGAAGTAATCGTCAAGGGCTACAATATCGATTCGGACGGCGCGGCGCGAATCCGCCTTCGTCGCATATGTCCGGTGGTCGACATTTAGTTTATTCGAAACATACAATTCGGACTTCCCGCTGCATTCCCCCAGCGCTGCCTGAGATAAGCGGACGTTCGCGAGCTTACGGGTAGCAGACTGCAAGCGCCTAAAATTTTCAGGCGAAGGCTCGAAGGAATGAACAACGCCTGTCGGACCAACACAGCGGGAGAGAAACTGCGAATAAACTCCAATATTTGCACCCGCATCCACCACGACTGCTCCCGCGACCAAGATACTTCTCAGCAGCTTCCGCTCCGCACGATCAGTGTAAGCTTTGAAAGCGCGATAACACAGGCTGTAGATGGGAAAGGCATGTTCGTAGACCCTGTTCCCCACCCCGCGAAGAAGCGAGACCGCAGCCATTAGCGTCGCGTCAGGGTTACGGTAAAGAAAGCCGCGCAGACGCTCGGAAAACGACGGCTGAGGGAGAGGTCCGCGCGAAATAACAGCCGATAGACAAAGCTTGGAACTGGCACCCTATGGGATATTCCACCACTAACCATGTATGAGAGGGCACTGAAAGGCCGGACGGAAACATTCGTAACATCGAAGTTATCACGCAAGCGTTGCAGCCATGCGCGATTTCGCAGAAAAATTAGCCAGGGCAGCGCGATGTTGGCTGATGCCAATGGCCCCGCGACATGGCTCAGTTTCGGCTCGGAAATCCGGAAATCGACCGCCTCGTGATGCATGTACTTGAAGATCACAGTTGAAAGCATCGAGAAAAAGGGCTCTGTCGCTATCACTGTTCCACCTGATTTCAACTTGCTCGCCGCACGGTTGAGAAACGCAATCGGGCTCTTGAGATGATGCAACACATTTGTGAGGGTAATAATATCAAGGCTGTTGTCCCTGATCGCGTCCAACTTGTCGATTTCGTGGCAGTCAAACACAAGATCGAGGTAGTCCAGATCAAGCACATCACTCGTGACTACGTTTGAGAGAAATTGTTTCAGGGGCGAAGTGCCGCTTCCTATTTCTAATATCGACAGCCCCGCCGGATTGGAGAAATCCCTGAACTGATCACGATAAAGTTCGCGATACCAAAAAAGCAGATTCTTATTGGCGCCGAGCCGTGCCCGGTTACGCAACGTCGCGGCACGATCTTTCGCCTCTGCGGTCTGCATAATCATCGTGCTGCTCATTTGACGGCGCGGATATACAGCGAGCCGGCAAACTCCGAGATCACGGGCACGCTTTCGAGGAATCGGCCAACGGAGTTCAATCGATCAACCAGAGGACGTGGCGTTTTGGGATGCAGGAAATCGAATGGATCAATTCGAACCTCACGATACCCTGTTACCTCAAGCAGGCGCCGGAGCGGCCAACGAAAGAAGGCGGTCTCATCCGGAGAGTCGCCAAGTTTTCGTTTAACCCAAGGCACATTCTTTTGTATCGCGATTTGGGGGTTCAGCATGTTCGGCTCTGTAAACGAAATTCTGCCGCCGGGCTTCAACACCCGGTACATTTCCCGTAGTGCCTCCTGGATCTCGAGATGGTGCAAGACCGAGCTGCCCACAACGGAATCAAAGACGGCATCAGGATAGCTTAGGTCATAAGCGTTCTGGATTTCGTAACGAACGTTTGGCGCAGAACAATTCGCCCTCGCGATTTCCAGGAGCTCAGGTGAGACATCAATCGCGACGATGTGGGCTCCCGAGCGCACCAGTTCGCGAGTGAAATAGCCAGTGCCGCATCCCAACTCAAGAACGCTCATTCCCGGCCCGAGATGTTTGCTTAGCATCTTCACCCGCCGAGCCCAGCGCAGTTTGCCAGCTGGGCCTTCCCAATTCCAAATCTCCCCCGCCCCATGTTCGGCAAGGAACCGGCCATGTTGAATTTCTTTGGCAATG
>WNFJ01201443.1_pt2 | contig 40986 bp, 34 predicted proteins | sample 5400461 | NCBI WGS metagenome assembly WNFJ01 (sample SAMN13153349, study PRJNA577476) | soil metagenome | isolation source: 115 cm saprolite on Douglas fir-dominated hillslope | place: USA:California | collected 2013-09-17
GAGCAACAGCGTGGGCCATCGGTGTGGCGGCCGTCCTTGACCGTGGCCAGGTGCCGCGGTGTGCGCCGGGGAAAGTACCACGATCATGGAGGCGGCGCCGGCTGGCGGCCAGGACCGTCGGTCGACAGGATGCGCCCGTGGTGACCAATGGCTGCGCCGGGATCACGCCACCGAGGTCAGTCCTCGCGGCCGGCTTCACCCTCGATCTCGATCTTGACCTTCTTGCTCACGACGAAGCCACCGGCCTCCAGGGCGATGTTGTAGGTCATGCCCCAGTCCTCGCGGTCGATCTCGCCGGTCATGGTGAACCCGATAACCTGCTTGCCGCCCATCATGGAGGGCTGGTCGGTGATGCCCTCGATCTCCACCGCGAGCTCGACCGGGCGGGTGGTCTCGTTGATCGTAAGCTCGCCGATGATGGTGAACACGGGGCCTTCGTGGCCGGTGATACGCGTACTGCGGAAGGTGATCTCAGGGAACTTCTCCACGTTCAGGAAGTTCTCGCTCCTGAGGTCGGCGTCCCTGGGGGCGACACCGGTGTCGACGCTCCCCGCCTTGATCACCAGTTCGGCGGACGACTGCAGCGGGTCCTCGGCCACGACGAGCTTTCCTGAGAACTCGCTGAACCGGCCGCGCACGCGGGCCACCATGAGGTGCCTGGCGGAGAAGCCGATCCTGGTGTGGTACGGGTCGAGGACGAACGTGCCGGGCGTGGGAATCGTCAGGCCTTCGAACGTGCGGGTGTTGGTGTCGCTCACGGTGGGCCTCCTAGGCGCAGATGGTTGAAAGTTTGAGTAATTGACGTAGCAGATGTTACGGATAAAGTATTCCCACCGTCAACAATATCGAGGGGCAGTCCAGTGATCACTGACGACCCACGGCTCGCCGCGGTGGGTCTGCTCGCGGAGACCTTTGCCGGGCTGCACGCGAAGCTCGCCCCGACCTTCGCCGCGCACGGCATCTCACCCATGGAGTTCGAAGTTCTGCTGCGGCTCGCCCGGACGCCCGGCCGCCGGCTGCGGATGACCGACCTGGCCGCGCAGGCCGACCTGTCCACGAGCGGCGTGACCCGGGTGATCGACCGGCTTGAGCGGTCGGGGAGGGTGCGCCGCGAGGACTGCCCGTCCGACCGCAGGGGCTCGTTCGCCGTGCTGACCGACGAGGGCGCGCGGCGGCTGGCCGGTGTGCTGCCCGACCACCTGGCTGATATTGACCGATGGTTCACCGGCGTGCTCAGTCCCGTGCAACTTGCCGGATTGCTCGACGCGCTACGCATCGTCAGGAACAGCGTACGCCCTGGAGCCACCGCGGGCACCGCCGGCCACGGCTGCGGTGCGGCCGACGGTACCGACGTTTCAGAGGGCGCCGACACCGGGGATGATTCCACTGGGTGAGGTAATCTCTAGCGGACAGCACGAGCAGGGCCAAAGTCGTCCCGGCTGCATCGAGTCCGATCCGCAGGCGAGACGACAGGAGGTTCTATGGCCCGTGCACACACCCGGACGACCGCTGGGCTGTACGACAGCAGCTACGAGCACGACGCGTGTGGCGTCGGGTTCGTCGCCGACCTCTCCGGCCGCCGTAGCCACGATACCGTCGCCAAGGGCCTGTCTGTCCTTCGCAACCTCGAGCACCGTGGCGCCAAGGGCAGCGACCCCGACACCGGTGACGGCGCGGGCATCCTGACCCAGATCCCCGACGGGTTCTTCCGCGCGGCCGCCGGTTTCGCCCTGCCCGAGCCTGGCGCCTACGCCGTGGGAACGGCCTTCCTCAGCCGGGCCGAGCCCGACCGCGCCGACGCCGTCGCCGCCATCGAGGCGATCGCCGACCAGGAGGGCCTGGCCATCCTCGGCTGGCGTGACGTCCCGCACGAACCCGCGTTCTGCGGCAGCGGCGCGCGCGCCGTGATGCCGTATCTCGCGCAGCTGTTCGTCGAAGCCAGCGCCGCGAGTCCCCCCGTCACTGGGATCGACCTGGACCGCCGCGCCTTCTGCCTGCGCAAGCGCGCCGAGCACGAGGCGGGCGTGTACTTCGCCAGCCTTTCCGCACGGACGATCACCTACAAGGGCATGCTCACCGCGCCGCAGCTCGAGCCCTTCTACCCGGACCTGTCCGACCGGCGCTACACCAGCGGGCTCGCGCTCGTGCACTCCAGGTTCGCCACGAACACGTTCCCTTCCTGGCCGCTCGCGCATCCGTACCGGTACGTCGCGCACAACGGCGAGATCAACACGATCAGGGGCAACCGTAACTGGATGCGGGCGCGCGAGGCGATGCTGGCCGACCACCGCATCCCCGACGGCACGACCGGCCGCGGCATCGGGCGGCTCTTCCCCGTCCTCGACGGCGATGCGAGCGACTCCGCCAGCTTCGACGAGTGCCTGGAACTGCTGCACATGGGCGGCCGGTCCCTGCCGCACGCGGTGCTGATGATGATCCCAGAGCCGTGGCAGAACCACGCGGAGATGGACCCCGCGCGCAAGGCCTTCTACCAGTTCCACGGCGCGCTCATGGAGCCGTGGGACGGGCCGGCCTGCGTGGCCTTCACCGATGGCACGGTGATCGGCGCGGTGCTCGACCGCAACGGCCTGCGTCCCGGCCGCTACTGGATAACCGATGACGGCCTGGTGGTGCTGGCCAGCGAGGTCGGTGTGCTCGACATCGACCCGGCGACGGTGATCAGGAAAGGCCGGCTGCAGCCGGGCCGGATCTTCCTGGCCGACACCTGCCTGGGCCGGATCGTGGAGGACGAGGAGGTCAAGGCCGAGATCGCGGTGCAGCACCCGTACGCCGACTGGCTGCACGCCGGCCTGCTGCACCTGGACGACCTGCCCGATCGCGGCGACCGCGGGGAGCGGAGCCCGCAGGCCCGGGCGGATCTCCGCACGCAGCAGCGACAGCACGGATATACCGAGGAGGAACTGCGGGTCATCCTCACCCCGATGGCGCTCACCGGCGCCGAGCCGATCGGCTCCATGGGCACCGACACCCCCGTGGCCGTGCTCTCGGCGAAGCCGCGCCTGGTGTTCGACTACTTCACTCAGTTGTTCGCCCAGGTGACCAACCCGCCGCTGGACGCGATCAGGGAGGAGCTCGTCACCTCGCTCGCGTCCTCCATCGGGCCGGAGGGCAACCTGCTGCAGCCGGGACCGGCCTCCTGCAGGCAGATCGTGCTGCCGTTCCCGGTGATCAGCAACGCCGACCTGGCCAAGATCATCCACGTCAACGACGACGGTAACCTGCCCGGCTTCGCCGCGTACGTGGTGGACGGCCGCTTCACCACCGGCGGCGGACCCGGTGCGGACGGCGGCCCGGACGGCGGCACCGGCCCGGACGGCGGCACCGGCCCGGACGGCGGCACCGGCCCGGACGGCGGCCCGGACGGCGGCACCGGCCCGGACGGCGGCGCCGGCGACTTTGCGCGCGGCGACGCGCTCGCGCGCCGGCTGGCCGAGATCTGCGCGGAGGTGTCGGCCGCGATCGGCCGCGGCGCGCGGATCATCGTGCTTTCCGACCGCAGGGGCGGACCGGATCCGGCCCGCGCGCCGATCCCTTCACTGCTGCTCACCGGCGCCGTCCACCATCACCTGATCAAGGAGCGAAGCCGCACGCAGGTGGGTCTGGTGGTCGAGGCCGGCGACGTCAGGGAGTGCCACCACGTCGCGCTCCTCATCGGCTACGGCGCCGCGGCGGTCAACCCCTACCTGGCGATCGAGACAACGGCGGACCTGGTCCGCAACGGCGTGCTTGACGGGGTCACCGTGCGGAAGGCCCAGGCCAACCTGATCAAGGCACTCGGCAAGGGCCTGCTGAAGATCATGTCCAAGATGGGCGTATCCACGGTCGCGTCCTACACCGGCGCGCAGATCTTCGAGGCGGTCGGGCTGAGTGACGAGGTCATCGGCCGCTGCTTCACCGGGACGACGTCGCGGCTCGGCGGCGCCGGGTTCGACGTGCTCGCGCGCGAGGCCGCCCGGCGCCATGCGGACGCCTTCCCACCGTCGGGCGCGCCGCAGCCGCATCGCCGGCTGGATACGGGCGGCGAGTACCAGTGGCGGCGCGAGGGCGAACCGCATCTGTTCGGCCCGGAGACGGTGTTCAAGCTCCAGCACGCCACCAGAAGCCGGCGCTACCAGCCTGGTCGACGACCAGGCACGGCGCCTGATGACCCTGCGCGGGCTCCTGCGCATCCGCGGGATCGACGCCGACGACGCCGACGACGCCGACAGCGCTGTCGGCGCCGCCGGTCCCGCGGCGGCCGCGCGGGCGCCGGTGCCGGTCGAGGAGGTCGAGCCGGTCAGCGAGATCGTCAAGCGCTTCGCCACCGGCGCGATGTCCTACGGCTCGATCTCGGCCGAGGCGCACGAGACCCTCGCGATCGCGATGAACCGGCTCGGCGGCAGGTCCAACACGGGGGAGGGCGGCGAGGACGCCGACAGGTTCGCCCCCGACCCGAACGGTGACCTGCGCCGCTCCGCGGTCAAGCAGGTGGCCAGCGGCAGGTTCGGTGTCACGAGCGAGTACCTGGTGAACGCCGACGACCTGCAGATCAAGATGGCCCAGGGGGCCAAGCCGGGCGAAGGTGGCCAGCTACCCGGGCACAAGGTGTACCCGTGGATCGCGAGGACCAGGTATTCGACGCCGGGCGTTGGCCTGATTTCGCCGCCGCCGCACCACGACATCTACTCGATCGAGGACCTGGCGCAGCTCGTCCACGACCTGAAGAACGCCAACCCGGCCGCGCGGGTGCACGTCAAGCTCGTCGCGGAGGTGGGCGTCGGCACGGTCGCGGCGGGTGTGAGCAAGGCGCACGCCGATGTCGTGCTGATCTCCGGGCACGACGGCGGCACCGGCGCCTCGCCGCTGACCAGCATCAAGCACGCCGGCGCGCCGTGGGAGCTCGGCCTGGCGGAGACACAGCAGACGCTGCTGCGCAACGGGCTGCGTGACCGCATCGTCGTGCAGGTGGACGGCCAGCTGAAGACGGGCCGCGACGTGATCATCGCGGCCCTGCTCGGCGCGGAGGAGTTCGGTTTCGCGACCGCGCCGCTCGTCGTCTCCGGCTGCGTGATGATGCGCGTCTGCCACCTGGACACCTGCCCGGTCGGCGTGGCCACGCAGAACCCGGAGCTGCGCAAGCGGTTCTCCGGCAAGCCGGAGTTCGTGGTGAACTTCTTCGAGTTCATCGCGCAGGAGGTGCGCGAGTACCTGGCCGCGCTGGGTTTGCGCACCCTCGACGAGGCGGTCGGGCAGGCGGAACTGCTCGACATCGTCGCCGCGGCCGACCACTGGAAGGCGTCCGGCCTCGACCTGTCACCCGTGCTGCACGTACCGCGGCCGTCGGCGGGTGCCGGGGAGCCGGTCAGGCACCGGGTGGCCACCCAGGACCACGGCCTCGACAAGGCACTCGACAACACACTGATCCAGCTCGCCGAGGGCACGCTCGCCTGTGCCACGCCGGTGCGGCTCGAGCTTCCCGTGCGCAACGTGAACCGCACCGTCGGCACCATGCTCGGCTACGAGGTGACGCGCCGCTGGGGCGGCGAAGGGCTGCCCGACAATACGCTGGACATTTCGCTGACCGGCAGCGCCGGGCAGTCGTTCGGCGCCTTCCTGCCGCGCGGTATCACGCTCCGCCTGGCCGGGGACGCGAACGACTACCTGGGCAAGGGGCTGTCGGGCGGCCGGATCATCGCCGCTCCCGACCAGGCGGCGCCGTTCGCCGCCGAAGAGCAGATCATCGCGGGCAACGTGATCCTGTACGGTGCGACGTCCGGCGAGGTGTTCCTGCGCGGCGTGGTGGGCGAGCGGTTCTGCGTGCGGAACTCGGGCGCCATCGCGGTCGCGGAAGGCGCGGGCGACCACGGGTGTGAGTACATGACGGGCGGGCGCGTCGTGGTGCTCGGGCCGGTCGGGCGCAACTTCGCGGCCGGGATGTCCGGCGGGATCGCCTACCTGCTCGACCTCGACCCGCGGCGGTTGAACACCGGGATGGTGGACCTCGATCCGCTCGACGATGCCGATCGCGCCTTCCTGCTCGAGATCACCGGGCGGCACGCGGCAGAAACCGGCTCCGCGGTCGCGCGGCGGCTGCTCGCCGACTGGGAAGTCGCGGTCGAGCGGTTCGGCAAGGTCATGCCGAAGGACTACAAGCGGGTGCTCACCGCGGCGCGGATGGCCGAGCGCGAGGGCCGCGACGTGAACGAGGCCGTCATGGCCGAGGCGATGGCCGCGGCGCACGGCTGACCCTCATATCACTCCCAGGAGACGGCAACTCGATGACGGACCCCAAGGGATTCCTCACCACGCCGCGCGAGACGCCGCAGCGGCGGCCGGTCGACGTGCGTATACAGGACTGGCGCGAGGTATACACCCGGTTCGACCGGGGCAAGCTGGAGCGGCAGGCCGGCCGGTGCATGGACTGCGGCATCCCCTTCTGCCACAACGGCTGCCCGCTCGGGAACCTGATCCCAGAATGGAACGACCTGGTCTGGCGGCACGACTGGTACGCCGCGGCGGAGCGGCTGCACGCGACCAACAACTTCCCCGAGTTCACCGGCCGGCTGTGCCCGGCGCCGTGTGAGGCCGCGTGCGTGCTCGGCATCAACGCCGATCCGGTCGCGATCAAACAGGTCGAGGTCGAGATCATCAACCGGGCCTGGCAGGAAGGCTGGGTGCGGCCACGGCCGCCGGCCGTGGCCACCGGCAAGCGCGTCGCGGTGATCGGCTCAGGCCCGGCCGGCCTCGCGGCCGCACAGCAGCTGACCCGCACCGGGCACGAGGTGACCGTGTTCGAGCGGGCGGACCGGCCGGGCGGCCTGCTGCGCTACGGCATTCCCGAGTTCAAGATGGAAAAGCGCCACCTGGAACGGCGGCTCGCGCAGATGCGCACGGAGGGCACGGAGTTCCGCTGCGGCGTGACCGCGGGGGTGGACGTCTCGGCCGCTGAGCTGCGCACCGGCTACGACGCGATCGTGCTGGCCGGCGGCGCCACCGCAGCACGCGACCTGCGGGTACCTGGCCGGGAGCTCGACGGCGTGCACCAGGCGATGGAGTACCTGCCGCTGGCCAACCGCGTGACCGAGGGTGACCTGGCCGCGTCGCCCATTACCGCGCACGGCAAGCACGTGGTGATCATCGGCGGTGGCGACACGGGCGCGGACTGCCTCGGTACCGCGTTGCGCCAGGGCGCGGCCTCGGTGACACAGCTGGAGATCATGCCGCGCCCGCCGGGGTCGCGGCCAAGCCGGCAGCCGTGGCCCACCTACCCGATGATCTACCGGGTGTCCAGCGCACACGAGGAGGGCGGCGACCGCGTCTACTCGGTGTCGACGCAGGAGTTCGTCGGCCCCGGCCGCCTGCGCGCGCTCAGGCTGGTCGACGTCGAGCTGGCCGACGGCGGGTTCCGGCCGGTCGAGGGCACCCAGCGGGAGATCCCGTGCGAGCTCGTGCTGCTCGCGATGGGGTTCACCGGGCCCGAGCGCGGCCCGCTGCTCACCGGGCTCGGCGTGGAGTTCGACGCACGCGGCAACGTGGCCAGGGACGACGCTTACGCGACGTCGGTGCCCGGTGTGTTCGCCGCCGGCGACGTGGGCCGCGGCCAGTCGCTGATCGTCTGGGCGATCGCGGAGGGCCGCAGCGCGGCGGCCGCGGCCGACCGTTACCTGAGCGGTGACACGGCGCTGCCGTCACCGATCCCGCCGACCGCCCGCCCGCTTTCCTGACCCGTAACGGGGGCCTGCCGTGCCCACCTGGACAGACACCGAGCGCCGCGCGAAGATCGTGTGCACGCTGGGCCCCGCGAGCAGCGGATGCATCGGCGAGCTTGTCCGGGCCGGCCTCGACGTCGCGCGGCTCAACCTCAGCCACGGCAGCCTGGCCGGCCATCTCGAGACCTACCGCCAGGTCCGCTCGGCGTCGGACGACGTCGGCCGGTGCGTCGGCGTGCTCGTCGACCTGCAGGGCCCGAAGATAAGGCTCGGCACGTTCGCCACCGGCCCGGTCCGGCTGGCGCCGGGCGACGAGTTCACCATCACCACCGAGGACGTGCCTGGTGACCGCCACCGCGCGTCCACGACCTACACCGGGCTGGCCGACGACGTGGCACCGGGGGACCGGATCCTGGTCGACGACGGCCGGGTGCTGCTCGAAGTCAGCGAGGTGCGGGGCAGGGAATTACGTACCCAGGTGATCGTCGGCGGCATGGTCTCCGACCACAAGGGCCTCAACCTCCCGGGGGTGCTGCTCAGCGTGCCCGCGCTGACCGACAAGGACGCCAGCGATCTGCGCTGGGCGCTCGGCCTGCGCGCGGACATGATCGCGTTGTCGTTCGTGCGCAGCCCGGCCGACGTCGAGCCGCTCCACAAGATCATGGACGAGGTTGGGATCCGCGTGCCGGTCATCGCCAAGATCGAGAAACCGCAGGCGGTCGACACGCTGCCCGATATCGTCGCGGCGTTCGACGGCATCATGGTCGCGCGCGGGGACCTGGGCGTCGAACTGCCGCTCGAACAGGTCCCGCTGGTGCAAAAGCGCGCGATCGGCCTCGCGCGCGAGAAGGCCAGGCCGGTGATCGTCGCGACCCAGATGCTCGAATCCATGGTCTCGTCACCACGGCCGACCAGGGCCGAGGTTTCCGACGTGGCCAACGCGGTGCTCGACGGGGCGGACGCGCTGATGCTTTCCGCCGAGACGAGCATCGGCGACTATCCGGTGGAGGCGGTCGCCACGATGGCGCGCATCATCACCGCGTCCGAGTACGACTTCCTGCGGACGACGCCGTCGCTCATCCGCGTGCCGACGACGACGGGCGGCGCCATCGCGCGCGCGGCCGCCGAGGTCGGCGCGGTCGTCGGCGCCAAGGCGCTTGTCGCGTTCACCATCTCGGGGGAGACCGCGCGGCGGCTCGCCAGGTACCGGTCGCCGATCCCGCTGCTCGCCTTTACCAGCGAGCCCACCACCCGCAGCCAGCTCGCCCTCACCTGGGGCGTCGAGACGTTCATCGTGCCGACCGTGCGGCACACCGACGACATGGTCCATCAGGTCGAAAGCGCGCTGCTCGACATCGGCAGGTGTGAGCGGGGCGACAAGGTGGTGATGGTCGCGGGCAGCCCGCCGGGCAGCCCCGGCCGCACGAACGCGCTGCGTGTGCACCGCATCGGCGACGCCGTGACGCACGCCCCGTCCTAACCGCGCCCCTGCCTAACCTAGCGCCCGCGATCCGCTGGGGCCGGCCGAGCGCCCACGACCCGCTGGCCGCAGGCCGGCGAGCAGGGTGAGCGGCGGCGGGGCGAATGCCCCGCATCGGGGGTTCCAGAGGGTCGTCCCCCTGGGTAGATACCGCGGGCTGGGCCGCCGCTGGCCGCAGGCCGGCGAGCAGGGTGAGCCGCGCGCGTGCCCCGGGTGGGATTCGAACCCACACTGCACGGTGTTTGAGACCGCGGACTCTGCCGGTTGGTCTACCGGGGCGCTGTTGGCGTTCGATCCAAGGTGGGGAGGTCCGGCCAGGCGCCAATCTACCGCCTACGGGTACGCTCTTGCAGGTGAGCGAGACCCACCGCAGTGTCGTGATCGCCGAGGACGAGGCGTTGATCCGCCTTGACCTGAAAGAGATGCTGGAAGAGGAGGGCTATGTCGTCGTCGGTGAGGCCGGAGACGGCGCAGCCGCGGTCGAGCTGACGACCAGCCTCCAGCCCGATCTCGTCATTCTCGACATCAAGATGCCGATCCTCGACGGCATCTCCGCCGCCGAACAGATCGCGGCCATGCGGCTCACGCCGGTGGTCATCCTCACCGCGTTCTCACAGCGCGAGCTTGTCGAGCGGGCGCGCGGCGCGGGTGCCATGGCCTATCTGGTGAAACCCTTCACAAAGGCGGACCTGGTACCGGCGATCGAGATGGCCGTCACCAGGTTCAGCGAGATCCGCGCGCTCGAGACTGAGGTGGCGAGCTTGCACGAGCGGCTCGCGGCCCGCAAGGTGCTCGACCGCGCCAAGGGCGTGCTGCAGGTGCGGTACGGGCTGAACGAGGCCCAGGCGTTCCGCTGGATCCAGAAGACGTCCATGGACCGCCGGATGACCATGCGCAACGTCGCCCAGGCGGTGCTCGACGGGGGTACCGGGCCGGGCGCCGCCGCTGACCCCGCCGCGCCCGCGAGCCCGGATCCCGATCCGGACCGCGGCGCGGCGTCACCCGGCTGAACCGGCGAACCCGCCGCTGAGGGCAGGCGCTGACGGCCGGCGCTGAGGGCAGGCGCTGAGGGCAGGCGCTGACGGCCGGCGCTGACGGCAGGCGCTGAGGGCAGGCGCCGGTCGGAGCCCGGGGGACCTTTGGTGCCGTGCTGGCCTTCCCCGGGCCGGCACGTTATCTACTCGGCCGCCCCGGGCTCTCTCCTCAACCGTAGCGATGCGTCGGCGTGCCGCGCAAAGTCCGGCCACGTCAGGGACGCAGTGCCGTAAACGGTTCGTTACCTGCTGTTTTCCCCAGCCGACGCGCCGCCGCCCGGCGTTGTGGCCGGTCAGCAAGTCAGCCGAGCTCAGCTCGGCGGCGGGCGCGGGAAAATCCGCTGACAGGGGGTCATTTACGCAGCGCACGGTGTGTTCATCGCCATTTTCATTCGGATGTATTTGCGCGGAGGGGGGTGACGCGGCAGGGCCTGGAGATCAGGATGGCTACTGGGATCCGATCTCGTCTGCCCGCAAGGGAGAGGCAAGGGAGTGATCATGCGCATTCGTTTAAGCCGGGGCAGAGCGCTGCGCCTCAGCGCGGCCGTCGCCGTCGCGGCCGGTGCTGGCCTGCTCGGCATCACCGGCGCAACCGCGTCGCCAGCATCGCCAGGATCGCCGGTGTCGGCGCACTGCGCAGCCAGCATCGTGAAGGACAACTTCGGTACGGCGGACTCGGGGCCGTACGGTGGCACGCAGACCGTGTGGCGCTACACCCTGACCAATGCGCACTGCATGCAGGTCAGGATCATCACTTACGGCGCCATCGTCCAGTCGGTCAGGACCGCGGACCGGCGCGGCCACTTTACCGACGTCGTCCTCGGCTTCAAGACGCTGGCCGACTACGTGAACCTGGACAGCCCGCCGCCGACGTCGCCGGACTTTGGCGGCCCCTATTTCGGCGAGACGGTCGGCAGGTACGCCAACCGGATCGGCGGCGCCGCATTCAAGCTGAACGGGACGACCTACACGCTGCCGGTCAACAACGGGCCGAACACCCTGCACGGCGGTTTCGTCGGCTGGGGTAACCGCGTCTGGCAGAACCCGACCACGGCCAAGGGCCCGGGCAGCGTGTCGCTGACCATGAACCTGGTCGCGCCGAACGGCGAGGAGGGCAGCGGCCTGCTGGCCGGCACCAACAGCTACGAGCCGAACTGCTCCATTCCCACGGCTCCGCCGACGACGTGCACCGGCTTCCCGGCCCAGGTCACGACGTGGGTTACCTACACCCTGGACAACTCGGGCCGGCTGGCGATCCACTACAAGGCGCACAACGACGACAAGAAGCTGTCGACCGTCATCAACCTCACCAACCACAGTTACTTCAACCTCGCGGGCGAAGCCTCGGCCGCGGGGTCGGCGTACGGCCAGGAAGTCGTCATCAACGCCAAGTCCTTCACCCCGACCGACAAGAACCTGATCCCGACCGGCGCGCTCGTGCCGGTCGCGGGAACGCCGTTCGACTTCCGGGCCCCGCACACGATCGGCTCCCGGATCGGCGACGCGAGCGCGCCCCAGGGCGACCAGCTCGTCATCGCGCACGGCTATGACCACAACTGGGTGCTCGACCTGAAGCCGGGCCAGTTCGGGGTTGCGGCAGCAGCTTTCGACCCGGCGAGCGGGCGGGTCCTCGTCGTGTTGACCGATGAGCCGGGCGTCCAGTTCTACACGGGGAACTTCCTCGATGGGCACCTCGTCGGCATCAGCGGCCACACCTACCGGCAGGGCGCCGGCTACACCTTCGAAACCCAGCACTTCCCGAACTCGCCGAACCAGTCGACCTTCCCGTCCACCGTGCTGGCGGCGGGACAGACATTCGACTCGACCACCGTCTTCGCGTTCGGCGCCATTCCTGGCCACACGATGAGTCTGCCCAGTAAGTGAGCGCATGGCGTCCCGCCGCCCGCCGTGGGTGGCGGGACGCCGCATGCCGGGCGCGTGTGCTGCGCGGTTGTCATCCCACGCGTCTAGGATTTCGGTGTGGCGACCGCGACGAAGACTGACACCAAGAAGGCGGCGAGCAGGGACCGGCTGCTCCTTCTCGACGGGCACTCCCTGGCGTACCGGGCGTTCTTCGCCCTGCCGGTGGAGAACTTCTCCACCACCACGGGCCAGCCCACCAACGCGGTCTACGGGTTCACCGCGATGCTCATCAACGTTCTGCGCGACGAGCAGCCCACCCACGTCGCCGTCGCGTTCGACCGCAGCGAGCCGACGTTCAGGCACGAGCAGTGGGTCGAGTACAAGGCGAACCGCCGCGAGACGCCCGCCGACTTCCGCGGCCAGCTCAGCCTGATCCACGAGGTGCTCGCCGCGCTCGGCATCCAGCAGCTGTCCGTCGCGGGCTACGAGGCCGACGACGTGATCGCGACGCTCGCCACGCAGGCCGCCGCGGCCGGCCTGGACGTGCTGATCGTCACCGGTGACCGTGACGCACTGCAGCTGGTGAGCGACCGGGTGACGGTTCTGATGACCAGGCGCGGCATCAGCGACATGACCAGGTTCACCCCCGGCGCCGTTAAGGAGAAGTACGGTCTTACCCCCGGGCAGTACCCCGACTTCGCCGCGATCCGCGGCGACCCGAGCGACAACCTGCCGAGCATCCCGGGCGTGGGGGAGAAGACCGCCATCAAGTGGATCAGCGAGTACGGCTCGCTCGCCGCGCTTGTGGACCGGGTCGGTGAGATCAAGGGCCGGGCGGGCGACGCGCTGCGTGAGCACCTCGGCTCGGTGCTGCGCAACCGCCAGCTCACCGAGCTCGCCCGCGACGTGCCGCTCGAGGCGGCCGTGCGCGACCTGCGGCAGGGCGCGTGGGACCGGGACGCGATCCACCAGCTCTTCGACACCCTGCAGTTCCGTGTGCTCCGCGACCGGCTCTACGCGACCCTCTCCTCGGTCGAGCCGGAGGCGGAGGAGGGCTTTGACGTGGATCTCGCGATGCCGGGCGCCGACGAGCTGGCCGGCTGGCTGGACGAGAACGCCAGCGGCGGGGAGCCGGCCGGGGTCGCGCTGACCGGCCGCTGGGGGCGGGATCGCGAGCCGGGGCGGGCCCGCCGCGTTCGTGGACCCGGTCGAGCTGACCGAAGACGACGAGCGGGCGCTGGCCGGGTGGCTCGCCGACCCGGCGAAGCCGAAGGTCCTGCACGACGCGAAGGGGCCGATGCTCGCGCTGCAGGCGCGCGGCCTGCGGCTGGACGGCCTGGTCAGCGACACCGCGCTCGCCGCGTACCTGGCGCTGCCCGGGCAGCGCTCCTTCGACCTGGCCGACCTCGCGCTCCGCTACCTGCACCGTGAGCTGCGCACCGACACACCCGACGAGGGCCAGCTCACCCTCGACGGCACCGGCGAGGAAGAAGCCGCGCGCGACCTCGCGCTGCAGGCGCGTGCCACCGCCGAGCTTGCCGCCGCCCTCGACACCGACCTGGAGCGGCGCGGCGCCACCCGGCTCCTGCACGACGTGGAACTACCGCTCGTCGGCGTGCTCGCCGAGATGGAGCGCACCGGGATCGCCGCCGACACCGATCACTTCGCGGGCATGTCGGCGAGCCTCGGCGGCCAGGTCAAGGAGGCCGAACAGGCGGCGTACGCGGTCGTCGGGCACGAGTTCAACCTGGGCTCACCGAAACAGCTGCAGCAGGTGCTGTTCACCGAGCTTGGGCTGCCGAAGACCAAGCGCATCAAAACCGGCTACACGACCGATTCCGAGGCGCTGACCAGCCTGCTCGCCCAGACCGGTCACCCCGTCCTCGAGCACCTGCTCAGGCACCGCGACGTCGCGCGGCTGAAGAGCATCGTGGACTCGCTGATCCCGATGGCCGACGAGCACGGGCGCATCCACACCACGTTCAACCAGATGATCGCCGCGACCGGCCGGCTCTCCTCGACCGACCCGAACCTGCAGAACATCCCGATCCGCACCGAGGAGGGCAGGCGGATACGGGAGGGATTCATCGTCGGCGCGGCCGGGCCCGGCGGCGTCGAATATGAATGCCTGCTGACCGCGGACTACAGCCAGATCGAGCTGCGGATCATGGCGCACATGTCGCAGGACGCGGCGCTGATCGAGGCGTTCGGGTCCGGCCACGACTTCCACGCCGCGACCGCGTCCCGGGTTTTCGGCGTGGCCGCGGGCGATGTGAGCCCGGAAATGCGCGCCCGGATCAAGGCGATGAACTACGGCCTGGCCTACGGGCTCTCCGCCTACGGCCTGTCCCAGCAGCTGCGGATAACGCCCGAGGAGGCGCGCGGGCTGATGGACGAGTACTTCGAGCGGTTCGGCGGGGTGCGGGACTTCCTGCGCTCGATCGTGGAGCAGGCACGCGGGGACGGGTACACGCAGACGCTCCTCGGCCGCCGCAGGTACCTGCCCGACCTGCTGTCCGACAACAGGCAGCGCAGGGAGATGGCGGAGCGGATGGCGCTGAACGCGCCCATCCAGGGATCGGCCGCCGACATCATCAAGGTCGCGATGCTGGCCGTCGACCGCGCGCTGCGGGATCGCGGGCTGCGCTCGCGGATGCTGCTTCAGGTGCACGACGAGCTCGTTTTCGAGGTGGCTACCGGCGAGTTTGACGCCCTGCGCGAGCTCGCGACCTCGAGCATGTGCGCTGCCGCGGAGCTGCGGGTTCCGCTCCAGGTGTCGATAGGCACCGGCCGCACGTGGGCGGAGGCTGGACATTAGTGACGCTAACGTGACCGGGTTCGATTGACCGGCCCGTCATGCTCTCATATCCTGATCGCTGCGCTCTGGCCGCGAGTAACCATCATCGGTGACGGCCAAATCCTGGCGCTCAAAGAAGAATCCATGTCCGTATCCGGAGCCAACCACCACATGACGAGCAGCACCGAGGCAACCTCAACACCCAAGGTAGCGGTCAACGACATCGGGTCCGAGGAAGCCTTCCTCGCAGCGATCGACGAGACCATCAAGTATTTCAATGACGGCGACATTGTCGAAGGAACCGTCGTCAAGGTCGATCGAGACGAGGTCTTGCTCGACATCGGTTACAAGACCGAAGGGGTCATCCCCTCCCGCGAGCTGTCGATCAAGCATGACGTCGACCCGCATGACGTGGTCAAGGTCGGCGAGCACATCGAGGCCCTTGTCCTGCAGAAGGAGGACAAGGAAGGCCGCCTGATCCTGTCCAAGAAGCGTGCGCAGTACGAGCGCGCCTGGGGCACGATCGAGAAGATCAAGGAAGAGGACGGCGTGGTCACCGGCACGGTGATCGAGGTCGTCAAGGGCGGGCTCATCCTCGACATCGGCCTGCGCGGCTTCCTGCCCGCCTCGCTCGTCGAGATGCGGCGAGTCCGCGATCTGCAGCCGTACGTCGGCCGGGAGCTCGAAGCGAAAATCATCGAGCTGGACAAGAACCGCAACAATGTGGTTCTTTCCCGCCGCGCCTGGCTGGAGCAGACCCAGTCCGAGGTGCGCCAGACCTTCCTCAACACGCTGCAGAAGGGCCAGATCCGCAAGGGTGTGGTGTCGTCCATCGTCAACTTCGGCGCATTCGTGGACCTCGGCGGCGTGGACGGGCTCGTGCACGTGTCCGAGCTGTCCTGGAAGCACATCGACCACCCGAGCGAGGTGGTCGAGGTCGGCCAGGAGGTCACGGTCGAGGTGCTCGACGTGGACATGGACCGCGAGCGCGTGTCGCTGTCACTCAAGTCCACCCAGGAGGACCCCTGGCAGCAGTTCGCGCGCACGCACCAGATCGGCCAGGTCGTGCCCGGCCGGGTCACCAAGCTGGTGCCGTTCGGCGCGTTCGTGCGCGTCGAGGAGGGCATCGAGGGCCTGGTCCACATCTCCGAGCTCGCGGACCGGCACGTCGAGATTCCCGAGCAGGTCGTGCAGGTCGGTGACGAGATCTTCGTCAAGATCATCGACATCGATCTCGACCGGCGCCGGATCAGCCTGTCGCTCAAGCAGGCCAACGAGGGCACGATCGCCGAGGCGGTCGGCGACGACTTCGACCCGACGCTGTACGGCATGCCCGCGACCTACGACGAGCAGGGCAACTACGTCTATCCCGACGGCTTCGACTCCGAGACCGGCGAGTGGCTCGAGGGCTTCGAGCAGCAGCGCGAGGAATGGGAGCGCCAGTACGGCGAGGCGCGTTCGCGGTACGAGGCGCACCGCCGCCAGGTCGAGGAGGCTCGCAAGGCCGACGCGGAGGCGAGCGCGGGTGCGAGCACCCAGTCGTCCTCGCCGCCACCCCCGTCCGCCGCTCCTTCGTCCTCTTCCTCCACGTCCTCTTCCTCCACGTCCACGCCGAGCGGCCGCGGGGCGGAGCGGGAAAGCAGCGGCGCGCTCGCGTCCGACGAGGCGCTCGCGGCGCTGCGGGAGAAGCTCTCCGGTGGCCAGAGCTAGCCGAAATCGATGCTCCGGGTCGGGCTGACCGGGGGAATCGGCAGCGGCAAGAGTGAGGTGTCGCGGCGGCTCGCGTCCTACGGCGCGGTCGTCATCGACGCGGACGCCATCGCGCGTGAAGTCGTCAAGCCGGGCACGCCCGGGCTCGCGGATGTGGTCGCCGCGTTCGGCCCGGGCGTGCTGCGCGCCGACGGCAGCCTGGACCGGGGCGCCGTGGCGCGCCTCGTCTTCGCCGACGCCGCCCTGCGCGCCAGGCTGAACACGATCGTGCACCCGCTGGTCGGCGCGCGGATGGCCGAACTCGAGCGGGCGGTGCCCGGCGGCGCGATCGTCGTGTTCGACGTGCCGCTGATCGCGGAGAACGGGCTGGCCGGCGGATTCGACCTCGTCGTGGTCGTGGACGCGCCGCAGCACACCCAGCTCGACCGGCTGGTGCGCCTGCGCGGGATGACCAGGGAGCAGGCGGTGGCGCGGATCGCTGCGCAGGCCAGCCGCGACCAGCGCCTCGCGATCGTGGGCGGCGGCGACATCGTGGTCGACAATTCGGGGTCCCTGGCCGAGCTCGACCGGCAGGTCGGCGACCTGTGGGCCGAGTTGCGCCGCCGCGCGAAGGACGGATAACCCCCACGATCCCGAACGGCTGCCGCGCGCCGCACCACCCCAGGGAATGCGCCGGCCCTGGGGTGGCGCTGAAGCGGTTGCGGGCGTCCGTTCGCGCCACCCGGCCGGCCGGTTCACCCGAAGCGCAATCCCGGCGCCGTGGTGACGCGTCAGGATTGTCAGACCGCCGCCGTACAGTGGAACGAGCCCCATCGCCAGGAGGAGTGAACCGTGCGCCCAGTGACCGACCTGCAGCGCAAGGTCTCGCCGTTCGAGGTTGTCACCGACATGGTGCCGTCAGGCGACCAGCCGCAGGCGATCGCGGAAATGGAGCGGCGGATCCAGCGCGGTGCGGAGCACGTCGTGCTGCTCGGCGCCACCGGCACCGGCAAGACCGCCACCGTCGCATGGCTGGCGGAGCGTGTGCAGCGGCCCACGCTCGTGATGCTCCCCAACAAGACGCTCGCCGCCCAGTTCGCCAATGAGCTGCGCGAGATGCTCCCCAGGAACGCGGTCGAGTACTTCGTCTCCTACTACGACTACTACCAGCCAGAGGCGTACATCCCGCAGACGGACACCTACATCGAGAAGGACTCCTCGATCAACGACGAGGTGGAGCGGCTGCGGCACTCCGCCACCAACTCGCTGCTGACCCGGCGGGACACGATCGTGGTCGCGTCCGTCTCGTGCATCTACGGGCTCGGCACACCGCAGGAGTACGTGGACCGCATGCTGCGGCTGCGGGCCGGTGACACGATCGAGCGCGACACGTTGCTGCGCAGGCTCGTCGGCATGCAGTACAACCGCAACGACATGGCGTTCACCAGGGGGACGTTCCGGGTGCGGGGGGACACCATCGAGGTGATCCCGGTGTACGAGGAGCTCGCCGTCCGGATCGAGATGTTCGGCGACGAGGTCGAGCGCCTGATGACGCTGCATCCGCTCACCGGCGAAGTGATCACCGAGGACAAGGAACTGTACATCTTCCCGGCGTCGCACTACGTGGCGGGCCCGCAGCGGATGGAGCGGGCCATCGCGGGCATCGAGGCGGAGCTCGCCTGGCGGCTCGCGGAACTCGAGCGCCAGGGCAAGCTGCTCGAGGCGCAGCGGCTGCGCATGCGCACCACCTACGACATCGAGATGATGCGCCAGGTCGGCACCTGCGCGGGCATCGAGAACTACTCGCGGCACATCGACGGGCGTGAGCAGGGCAGCCCGCCCAACACGCTGCTCGACTACTTCCCGGAAGACTTCATGCTCGTGATCGACGAGTCGCACAACACCGTGCCGCAGATCGGTGCCATGTACGAGGGAGACGTGTCGAGAAAGCGGACCCTGGTCGAGCACGGGTTCCGGCTGCCGAGCGCCATCGACAACCGGCCGCTGAAATGGGAGGAGTTCACCGAGCGGATCGGGCAGACGGTGTACCTGTCGGCCACGCCCGGCCCGTACGAGCTGCAGGAGGTCGCCGGTGACGTGGTCGAGCAGGTGATCCGCCCGACCGGCCTGGTGGACCCGCAGGTCGTGGTCAAGCCGACCAAGGGCCAGATCGACGATCTCGTGCACGAGATCAGAGCGCGCGCCGACCGCAACGAGCGGGTGCTCGTCACCACGCTGACCAAGAAGATGGCCGAGGATCTCACCGACTACCTGCTCGAGCTTGGCATCCGGGCGCGCTACCTGCACAGCGAGGTGGACACCCTGCGCCGCGTGGAGCTGCTGCGTGAGCTGCGGCTCGGTGAGTACGACGTCCTGGTCGGGATCAACCTGCTGCGCGAGGGCCTCGACCTGCCCGAGGTGTCGCTCGTCTCGATCCTGGACGCGGACAAGGAGGGCTTCCTCCGCTCGGGAACGTCGCTGATCCAGACGATCGGCCGCGCCGCGCGGCACGTCTCCGGCCAGGTGCACATGTACGCCGACCACGTGACGCCGTCCATGCAGCGGGCCATCGACGAGACCAACCGGCGCCGCGACAAGCAGGTCGCCTACAACGAGGCGCACGGCGTCGACCCGCAGCCGCTGCGTAAACGTGTCGCCGACATCCTCGACCAGCTCGCGCGTGAGGACGCCGACACGGAGAAACTGATCGGCGGTTCCGGGCGCAGGCAGAGCCGCGGCAAGGCGCCCGTGCCAGGACTGGTGCCACGGGGCGGGGCGGCGGACGCGGCCGCGCACGGCGGCGCGGGCGGGCTGCCGCGCGGCGAGCTCGTCGCGCTGATCGAGCAGCTCTCCGACCAGATGCGCGCGGCAGCGGCCGAGCTGCAGTTCGAGCTGGCGGCGCGCTACCGCGACGAGATCAAGGAGCTCAAGCGTGAGTTGCGCGGCATGCAGGCGGCGGGCATCTGACCGGCACGCCGCCGCGGGCCATCCGCTGGCCCCGTTCCTGAGCCGCCTGTGTGCCGTGTGACGCTGCCGCAGGCGTGAGGTACGAGGTTGGTTGCGCACCGGCCGGTTCTGCGCCCAGGCGCCCGTTCAGATCGCCGGAGAGGGACGCGCCGGGCAGGGCCGCGTCACCGCGCAGGCCCGTGCCGCCGCGGGCCGGGCCGCGTCACCGCGCAGGCCCGCGCCGCCGCGCAGGTCGTTCGGCCGCGCGTGACCGCGCCGCCTGCGGGTCCGCGCCACGCGTCAGCCGTTAAGGTCGATCCGGGTCAGCGCGTGGGAGAGCGCGGCCTCCCAGTCCGCGGCGGTCCTTGTCGCCCCCGGCCGGGCCGGTTTGACCCGGTCGAGCGCGGCGAGGGCGCACCGGACGACGTCCGCCGGGCGCGCGGAGGTCACGCTCGCGTCGCCGAGCTCAAGCTCGTGCTGCAGGTTGTCGCGGCCGTGCCCGGGCACGGCGTCGAGCAGCAGCACGTGCCGCCCCACCACCCGGGCCTCCGAGCACGTGTCGCCTGAGCTTGTGATGACCAGGTCGGCGGCGGCCATCAGCTCGGGAATCCGGTCGGTGTAGCCGAAGACGTGCAGCCGCGGCTCATGCTGAGCCGAGCCACGGAGCCTGGCTTCGAGCTTCCTGTTCCGCCCGGCGACCGCGAGCACGTGCAGGCCGGCCCGGGCGAGCGCGGTGGCCGTCACCGCGAGCGGCCCGAGCCCCCACGCGCCGGACATGAGCAGCACGCACCGGTCGCTGCCTGGCACGCCGATCCCGGCGCGCGCCTCCTGCTGCGTGGGGGGCCGGTAGAAGCCGGGCCGCACCGGCGCTGGCACGACCGCCACCTGGGCGTCCGGCTGGAACCGCAGCACCGCGCACTCGGCCGCGCGCGACGTGACCAGGTACAGGTCGGTATGGGGGTGGACCCACAGCCGGTGCGGCGTGACGTCGGTGCAGAAGACCACGTGCGCCGTGTCACGGTAGCGGCCGCGGGCCGCCCCGGCGCCGCGGAGCCTGCTGACGGCGGACGCCGCGGTCGCGAAGACGGAGATGATCAGGTCGGTGGGATCGGCGTCCAGGTGCCGGCGCAGGCGCGGCACGATCTGGCCGCGTGCCGCCGCGTCGGTCAGCAGGGCCAGCCGGCTGCCCGTTCTCAGCGTGGTGAAGTGGTAGGCGTCGTAGAGGCCGGGAATCGCGAGCATCGACCGGAACACGGCCTCGCCGGCCGACCCGCCGGTGCGCCCGAGCAGGCGCATGGCGTCGAGCGTGAGCGTCGACCAGCCGCGCGCCTGGAGCGAGTCGGCGCACGCCTGGGCCATGACGTCGTGGCCCATCCCGAGCGAGCCGGAAAGCAGCAGGGCCTTCCTCATGAGACCGGCCCCGTGCCGCCGGCCGGCTCACTCTCCAGGCACCAGTCCAGGTAGCGCCGCACGCCCTCGGTGAACGACGTGCTCGGCGACCAGCCGAGCACCTCCTTCGCCAGTGCGTTCGACACGCTGCGCCCGGTGTAGTCGGCCGCGCGGGCCGGCACGTGCTCGACAGGTACCGGACGGGCGAGCCTGCGCACCGTGTCGGCTACCTCACGGACTGACACCGGCGTGTCACCCTCGAGCGCGAGCGTCTGGTCCTCCGCGGACGGCGAGAGCGCTCGGACGTGGGCGTCGGCGAGATCTTCCACGTACACGTAGTTGCGCTGCTGCTCACCCGTGCCCGCGATGGTGATCGGGTCGCCGGCCAGCGCGGCGCGGGCGAACCTGGCGACGACGAGCGCGTCGCGCATCCTGGGTCCGTACGGGATCCCGTACCGCAGGATGGTGAAGTGCTGGCCGTACATCTGCCGGTAGCTGTGCACGAGGAGCTCGCTGGCGACCTTGGTGGACACGTACACATGCCCGGCCCTCGGCAGCTCGATCGGCGCCTCCTCGGTCAGCTCGCCGTTGCCTGCGGCGGCACCGTACACCCAGACCGTGCTCGCGAGCAGCACCCGCCCGCAGCCCTGCCTGCGGGCGGCCTCGAGGACGCACGCGGTGCCGTCCACGTTCACCCTGACCGCGCTGAGCGGGTCGGCGGCGATCAGGTCGACGTCGCTCGCGCCCGCCAGGTGGAAGATGGCGTCGCTGCCGCCCACCGCGGCCTCGAGCGCGGCCTGGTCGAGGATGTCGACCCGGCGGTAGCTGGCGTCAGGGTTTCGCTGCTGCGCCGCGATGTCGAGCACGAGCACCTCGTGACCGGCCCTGATCAGGTTGTCGACGACGTGTGAACCGATAAACCCGCAGCCTCCGGTCACGACGACTCGCATACTCACTCCTCAGACTCCGGCAAAGGAGCTGTAAGCGCGTGACACGGCGGCCAGTACGTGGTCCACCTCGTCGTCGCGCATGTCCGAGTGCACGGGAAGGCAGACATGCCGTGTGCACATATCTTCCGCCACCGGCAGCGGCGCCACGGCGTATTGCGTGAAGACGGGCTGCATGTGCAGCGGTACGTCGTAGACCTCGCCGGACAGCCGCACGCCGTGCCGCTCCGCGAGCTCCCGCTTGAACCGTGCCCGGTCGATCCCGGGGGGCAGGACCGCGATGTACTTGTAGTAGTTGCTGCGGCAGCCGGGCGGCTCGGTGAGCGGCTGCGGGCCGCCCGCCTGGGTGAGCTGGCCGGTGTAGCTGGCCGCGACGCTGCGGCGGCGGGCGATGGCGGCGTTCATCCGGCCCATGTGCACCAGGCCGGTCACGGCGTGCAGTTCGCTCATCCGCATCGCGGAGCCGAGCCGCACGTGATGATTGGCCATGAAGGCCCCTTTGCCCTGGTCGCGGTAGATCCGCGCCTCGTCCCGCACGTGCGCGGAGGTGGTCAGCACCATGCCACCTTCACCGCTGGTCACGACCTTGGTCGGGTAGAAGGAGAAGGCCGCCGCGAGCCCGAAAGAGCCGGCGAACCGGCCGTCGTAGCTGCTGCCGTGGGCGTGCGCGGCGTCTTCGATGAGCGGAATGCCCTGCTCGCCGCACAACTGCCTGATCTCGTCAACTTCCGGTGTGATGAGCCCGCCGACGTGCACGAGCACCACCGCGGCCGTCGCGGGCGTGAGCGCCGCGGCCACGGTGGCCCGGCTGAGCGCGAACGTGGCCGCGTCGACGTCGGCGAACACCGGCGTGCCCCCGGCCTGCAGGACCGCGGCGGCAGTGGCGAAAAAAGTGTTCGCTGGCACGATCACGTTACGCCCGGTGACCCCGGCCGTCCGCAAAATGATGTCGAGCGCCGCCGTTCCGCTGGCCGTCGCGACGGCGTGGGGTGCGGCATGGGCCGCGCCGAACGCCGTCTCGAAACGCTCCGTATACCGGCCGAGCGTCAAAGCTCCGCTGGCCAGGATGTCCATTATGGCCGCCGCGATTTCCGCCCTGTCCTCTTCGGGGAACACCACGCGCGCCGCTGGCACTTCCACCCAGTACCTCCCGTATCAGCTGTGCATGCGTCAGCCATGGAATGATCCCATGAAAGAGGAGACGGAATGGAAAAGGGGACCACGCGGACCGGCCTCGCCCGCCGCGCGGGCGCCGTCCGCGCGGCGGGCGCCGCTGGCGTCACTGCTGCCACTGCTGCCACTGCCGCCGCTGCTGGCGCCGTGACCGGCGCCGCCGCCGGCTCCGCCGCCGGCGGCGCGGCCGCCGTGATCGCGCACGCCGCCCCTGGCATCACCGCGATCGGCCCGCTGCGCAGAAAGTGTTTTCCCGCGCTCGCCGGTTTTGGCGCCCCCGGCCATATCGCGCTCACCTTCGACGACGGGCCCGACTCGCGCTCCACCCCGCGTTTCCTCGACCTGCTCGCCGCCCGCGGCACGCACGCGACGTTCTTTCTGCTCGGATCCATGGTGGCCAGGGCGCCCGGGCTCGCCGCGGAGATCACCGCGGCCGGCCACGAGGTCGGCGTGCACGGCTGGGACCACAGGTACCTGCCGCTGCGCGGCCCGCGCGCGGTACACGACGACATCGCCCGGGCACGTGACGCCGTGGCCGCGGCGACCGGCGCGGTCCCCGCATTCTACCGCCCGCCGCACGGCGTGCTGAGCAGCGCCGCCCTGGCCACGGCCGGCCGGCTCGGCCTGACCCCGCTGCTGTGGACGTGCTGGGGCAGGGAGTGGGTGGCGGGGGCGACGGCCGAGTCGGTGCTCGCCACGATCCGCCGTGACCTCACCGCGGGCGCGACGGTGCTCCTGCACGACTCGGACTGCACCTCGCCGCCCGGATCGTGCCGGTCCGCGCTCGGCGCGCTGCCCGCGCTGCTCGACGAGTGCGCCGGCCGTGGCTGGCGGGTGGGCACCGCGGCGGAACACGGGTGTGGGGCGGGTGTGACGGCGTGATATTGGTGCTGCTGTCAGCTTGTTTCACTAGCCGATTGGCGCGAGGCTGGGCAGGGTGTGGTTGAGTCTCGCGAGCGCACTCGCGGCCGCGTGCTGTTTCGGCGTCGCATCGGTCATCCAGGCGCTCGCCGCCCGCTCCGCCAGCCGCGGCTCGGCGCGCGTCAGCCCGGGGCTGCTCGTCCGGATGCTCGGGCAGTGGCGCTTCGTCGCGAGTCTCGTCCTGGACCTCGTCGGTTTCGTCGCTCAGCTTGTCGCGCTGCGCCGGCTGCCGCTGTTCGTCGTGCAGGCGGCGATCGCCTCGGCCCTGGCGGTGACCGCGGTCCTGTCCGCGTGGCTGGCCAAGCACGCGCTCGCGGCCCGCGAGTGGCTGGCGGTGATCGCGGTCACGATCGGCATCGCGATGCTCGGCTCGTCGGCGGGCGCCAGCGGGGCGGCGGACGTCGGCGACGAGTTCAGGCTCGGCCTGATCATCACGGTGGGCGTCCTCGGCCTGGCCGGTTTCGCCGCCGCGCGGCTGCACGGCCGGGCGCGGACGCTCGCGCTCGGCTCGATCGCCGGGCTTGGCTACGGCGTGGTCGGGGTCGCCGCGCGGATCCTCACCGGCTTCACTCCCACCGACCTCGTGCGCGACCCGGCCAGCTACACCCTCGCGGCGGCCGGGATTATCTCGTTCATGTTCTACACAGCGGCGCTGGAGCACGGCGACGTCACGACGGCGACCGCGGCCACGGTCCTCACCGAGACCGTGCTGCCCGCGACCATCGGCATCCTCTTCCTCGGCGACACGACCCGCCACGGGCTGGTCGGGCTGGCTGCCGCCGGGTTCGCGCTGGCCGTCGCGGGCGCGCTCACCCTGGCCCGGTTCGGCGAGACGGAGCCGTCAGGCGATCTTGGCCGGGCACCGGACAGCCCCCACGCCGTGCCCGACACGCAGAACGCACATTAGGGCATGTCCCGTAGCTGCCGCGGATGCGGCATCCATTGGTGCGGGGGGCCCTGCCAGTCCGGGGGACGACCCCCGGACCCCCGCGTTGGGGGGTCGTCCGCCGGGGAGTACCACCGTTCGCCCTGTGTCGCTGCGAGGTCTGCTGCTGGTCGGCTGTTATCCTGGTAGTCCGTGGGAAGGACAGAGCAGGCACGGTCGACGCAAGCACGGCCGCCCGCCATCGCATCGACCACGGGAGCCTAATTTGGCTGCGTCACCACTCGTCTCAAGGCCAACCGACACCAAGTACGTCTTTGTCACCGGGGGAGTCGCGTCCAGCCTCGGCAAGGGCCTGACCGCCTCCAGCCTCGGCCGGCTGCTCAAGCTGCGCGGGCTGCGGGTCACCATGCAGAAGCTGGACCCGTACCTGAACGTCGACCCCGGCACGATGAACCCCTTCCAGCACGGCGAGGTCTTCGTCACCGACGACGGGGCCGAGACCGACCTCGACGTCGGGCACTACGAGCGCTTCCTCGACACCGAGCTCAAGGGCGCGGCCAACGTCACGACCGGCCAGATCTACTCCAGCGTGATCGCCAAGGAGCGGCGCGGCGCCTATCTCGGCGACACCGTCCAGGTCATCCCGCACATCACCAACGAGATCAAGTCGAGGATCACGGAGATGGCGGGCCCGCAGGTGGACGTCGTCATCACCGAGGTCGGCGGCACCGTCGGCGACATCGAGTCGCAGCCGTTCCTCGAGGCGATCCGCCAGATCCGCCACGAGATCGGCCGTGACAACTGCTTCTTCCTGCACATCTCGCTGCTGCCCTACATCGGCCCGTCCGGTGAGCTCAAGACCAAGCCGACCCAGCACTCGGTCGCGGCGCTGCGGAGCATCGGTATCCAGCCGGACGCGATCGTCTGCCGGTCGGACCGGGCGATCACCCAGGAGCTCAAGCGGAAGATCAGCCTGATGTGCGACGTCGACGAGGAGGCGGTCGTCTCCGCGGCCGACGCGGTCTCGATCTACGACATCCCGAAGGTCCTGCACGCCGAGGGACTCGACGCCTACGTCGTCCGCCGGCTGGGCCTTCCGTTCAGGGACGTGGACTGGAGCGACTGGGACGAACTGCTCCGCCGGGTGCACCGGCCGGCCCGCACGGTCACGATCGCCCTCGTCGGTAAGTACGTCGGCCTGCCCGACGCGTACCTGTCGGTCACCGAGGCGCTGCGCGCGGGCGGTTTCGCCAACGACGCGCGCGTCAACATCCGGTGGGTGACCAGCGACGACTGCGCGACACCGGAAGGCGCGGCGCGGCGCCTCGACGGCGCGGACGGGATCGTCATCCCCGGCGGGTTCGGCGTTCGCGGCATCGAGGGGAAGATCGGTGCCGTCATGTACGCGCGTACCCGCGGCATCCCGCTGCTCGGCCTGTGCCTCGGGCTGCAGTGCATGGTCATCGAGTCCGCCCGCGCGCTCGCCGGTCTCGACGGCGCCAACAGCGCCGAGTTCGAGCCGGACACACCGTATCCCGTCATCGCCACCATGGACGAGCAGCGGGACGTGGTCGCGGGTGAGCGCGACATGGGTGGCACGATGCGGCTCGGCCTGTACCCGGCGGTGCTCGGCGAGGACACCATCGTGCGCTCCCTGTACGGCAGCGACCTTGTGCAGGAGCGGCACCGGCACAGGTACGAGGTCAACAACGACTACCGCGAGCGCCTCACCCAGGCGGGGCTCGTCTTCTCCGGGCTCTCGCCGGACGGGCGGCTGGTCGAGTTCGCCGAACTGCCCCGCGGCGTCCACCCGTTCTTCGTCGCCACGCAGGCGCACCCGGAACTGCGGTCCCGCCCGACCAGGCCGCACCCGCTGTTCACCGGCCTGGTGACGGCCGCGCTCGAGCACGCCAGGGTCTCCGCGCGGCCCGCCGGGGGCAGGCCAGGCAGTAACTCCATCTTGACCAGCGCATGACCGCGCCGCCGTTGGGCGACATCCCCACGTGCTGGCAGGTCCGCGACACGCTGCCGCGCTACCACGGCAGCGTGTTCAGCGTCAGGACCGACTGGGTCGTCATGCCGGACGGCGAGGTGGCCGACCGCGACGTGGTGGAGCACCCGGGCGCGGTCGCCGTGCTCGCCATCGACGACGGCGGCCAGGTGCTCATGGTCCAGCAGTACCGTCACGCGGTGCGCCGGTCGCTGTGGGAGTTGCCGGCCGGGCTGCGTGACGTCGACGGCGAGGCGCCGCTCGCCGCCGCCCGGCGCGAACTGCTCGAGGAGACCGGTTACCGCGCGTCGGACTGGCTCACCCTGGTCGACTTCTTCACCTCACCCGGCATGAGCAACGAGCGGATCCGGATCTTCCTGGCCCGGGGACTGACCGAGGTGCCGGCCGCGCAGCGGCACTTCGCGCCGCGCCACGAGGAGGCGAGCATGCAGGTCGCGTGGGTGCCGCTCGACACGGCCGTCAGCGGGATCTTCGCCGGTCAGATCCACAATCCCACCGCCGTCGTAGGTATCTTGGCCGCGTACGCCGCCCGGCCTGGCGGGTTCGCTGCGCTGCGCGCCGCGGACGCTCCCGAGGGCTGACCGGCACAAGCTGAGAAAGGTCTGATGGTCATGAAGGTGGGTGTCCCCAAAGAGATCAAGAACCACGAGTACCGGGTCGCGATGACCCCGGCGGGCGTTCACGAACTCGTGCGCGGCGGCCACGAGGTCCTCATCGAGGCCGGCGCGGGCACCGGCTCGGCCATCCCCGACGCTGACTTCACCGCCGCGGGCGCGACCATCCTCCCCACCGCGGACGCCGTGTGGGCGGCGGGCGACCTGATCCTCAAGGTGAAGGAGCCGGTGGCGGAGGAATACCACCGCATGCGCAAGGGCCAGGTGCTCTTCACCTACCTGCATCTGGCCGCCACCCGCCCGTGCACCGACGCGCTGCTCGGCGCCGGGACCACGTCCATCGCGTACGAGACCGTACAGCTGCCCGACGGGTCGCTGCCGCTGCTCGCGCCGATGTCCGAGGTGGCCGGGCGGATGGCACCCCAGGTGGGCGCGCACCATCTGCAGCGCGACGGCGGCGGACGCGGCGTGCTGATGGGCGGGGTGTCCGGCGTGTACGCCGCCAAGGTGGTCGTGCTCGGCGCCGGCGTCTCCGGCATGAACGCGGCCGCGATCGCGCTCGGCATGCAGGCCGAGGTGCTTCTCCTCGACAAGAACGTGGCCAGGCTGCGCTCGGCGGACGCCATCTACCAGGGCCACTGCCAGACGATCACGTCCAACGCGTACGAGGTCGAGCGGGCCGCCCTCGACGCGGACCTCGTCATAGGCGCGGTGCTCGTGCCGGGCGCGAAGACGCCCAGGCTCATCTCCGACGATCTGGTCAGCCGGATGAAGACCGGGTCCGTCCTCGTCGACATCTCCATCGACCAGGGCGGCTGCTTCGAGAGCTCGCGGCCGACCACGCACGCCGAGCCGACCTACCGCGTGCACGACTCGGTCTTCTACTGCGTCGCCAACATGCCGGGCGCGGTGCCGCACACGTCCACCTTCGCGCTGACCAACGTGACGCTGCCCTACGTGGTGGAGATCGCGAACCGCGGCTGGCGCGAGGCGCTGCGGGCCGACCCGGCGCTCGCGCTCGGGCTCAACACGCACGAGGGGATGGTCACCTGCCGGCCCGTCGCCGGGGCACACGGCCTGCCCTACACCGAGCTCGAGGAGGTGCTTGGCTGACCGCCACCGGCGAGCTCGACCGCGAGGTGCGCGGCTATCTCGAGCACCTCACGGTCGAGCGCGGACTGGCCAGGAACACGCTGGAGTCGTACCGGCGGGACCTGCTGAGGTACACGTGCGCGATGGCCGCGCGGGGCAGGACGAGCCTCGCGGCCGTCGCGGAGGAGGACGTCGCGGCGTTTCTGGCCGGGCTGCGGCGCGGCGGCGACGGGCGGCCGCCGCTGTCCGCGGGCTCCGCGGCCCGCGCGGTGGTCGCCGTGCGCGGCCTGCACGCGTTCGCGCTCCGCGAGGGCCTGGCCGCCACCGATCCGGCGCGCGAGGTGCGGCCACCCGCGCCGCCCAGGCGGCTGCCCAAGGCGATCTCCGTCTTCGACACCGAGCGCCTGCTCGGCGCGGCGGCGCCGGCCGCGGCCGGCGAACCCGCGGGCCTGCGCGACCGCGCGCTGCTCGAACTGCTTTACGGCACCGGGGCGCGGATCTCCGAGGCGGTGGGCCTCGACATCGATGACCTTGACCTGCGCCGATCCGGCGGTGACACCACCGGCGCCGTTCGGCTGGCTGGTAAGGGCGGTAAGCAGCGGGTCGTGCCGGTCGGCAGCTACGCGCGCGCCGCGCTCGACGCGTACCTCGTCAGGGGACGTCCCGCGCTCGCCGGCGCAGCGGGGGCGGCCCGCAGGCACGCGGCCGGCGCCGCGGTCTTCCTCAACGCGCGCGGCGGCAGGCTCACCAGGCAGGGCGCGTGGATGGTGCTGCGCGCGGCGGCGGGGCGGGCGGGACTCGCCGACGTATCGCCGCACACGCTGCGGCACTCGTTCGCCACGCACCTGCTCGACGGCGGCGCCGATGTGCGCGTGGTCCAGGAGCTTCTGGGCCACGCGTCGGTCACGACGACCCAGGTCTACACGCTCGTGACCGTGGATCACCTGCGCGAGGTGTACGCGGCCGCGCACCCCCGCGCGCTCGGCTGAGGACGCACGCCGCGCGCGGGCCGGCCGGGGCCTGGGCCCGCGGCCCGGGCCCGCGCCGGCCGGTTCGCCGCACGAAAGCGGATTGTGGTGTGAACGGTGAGTCGGCTTGCCGCCCGCCTGCGCAGGCTCTAGTGTCGCCAGCCAGAGGGTCCCAGGGTCGTCTGCCGGGGAGGTACGCAGCTGGTGGCAGCAACCCAGACAACAGCGAGCATCACGCAGCCGGGCGTGGGGACCGGTCCGACCGGGCGGCCGCTGCCTGCGCTGCCCGAGCCGGAGCCGCTCCTGACGCACGGCCCCGCGCGCATCGTCGCTGTCTGCAACCAGAAGGGTGGGGTCGGCAAGACCACCACCACGATCAACCTCGGTGCCGCGCTCGCCGAATGCGGCAGGCGCGTCCTGCTCGTCGACTTCGACCCGCAGGGCGCGCTGTCCGTCGGGCTCGGCATCCATCCGCTGCAGCTCGAGTACACGGTCTACAACCTGCTCATGGAGCGCGGCGTGACCGCCGCGGACGTGGTGCTGAAGACCGGTGTGGACGGCATGGACCTGCTGCCGAGCAACATCGACCTGTCCGGTGCCGAGGTCCAGCTCGTGCACGAGGTCGGCCGCGAGTACGTGCTCGGCGGTGTGCTCGAACCCGTGCTGCCCGAGTACGACATTCTCCTGATCGACTGCCAGCCGTCGCTCGGCCTGCTCACCGTCAACGCCCTCGCCTGCGCGGACGGCGTGCTCGTGCCGCTCGAATGCGAGTACTTCGCGATGCGCGGCGTGGCGCTGCTGATGGAGACCATCGACAAGGTCACCCGCAGGCTGAACCACAAGCTCGCCATCGAGGGCCTGCTCGCGACGATGTACGACTCGCGCACGCTGCACTCGCGCGAGGTGCTTTCGAGCATCGTCGACGGGTTCGGCGACACGGTCTTCCACACAGTGATCAGCCGCACGGTGCGTTTCCCCGACGCCACGGTCGCCGGGGAGCCCATCACGCGCTTCGACTCCGCGTCGATGGGCGCGTCCGCATACCGGGATCTCGCCAAGGAGGTGCTGGAGCGGTGGCGGATGGCCGGTCCAGGCGGGTAAGACTGCCTGGAGCTGCCGAGCTCTTCCGCTCTACCAAAATCAGCCCACGTGATGAGGACACCGCGACACCCGACCGCGCCGGCGCCCCCTCCGACGTCTCCCCGGTCCAGCACCTGCGCCGTGGCGAGTCGAGTCGGCCCGGCCAGCCCACCGGCCGTGAGCGCCACAGCGAGAAGATCACCGTGTACATGTCCCAGGCCGAATTGATCGATCTGGAGCACGCGCGCCTGGCGCTGCGCAGTTACGGCATCTCCGCCGACCGTGGCCGGCTCGTCCGCGAGGCGCTCGCCGCGCTGCTCGCCGACCTGGACGCGAACGGCGAGGCCAGCCTGCTCGTGCGCAGGCTGGCCGAACGCCGCCGGATCATGGAGTGAGACCCGCCTGGGACCACCGCGCGCGGCACGTGCGGGGCCGCCGCTGCCATGATGACGCGGCGGATGGCGTGGCACGCTCCGGGTTCGGCTAACGTCGGACCCGTGAACGGCGCGGCTGCGGGCGACGTCGCCGGCGAGGCGGGCGGCGCGGTCGGTTTCCAGGTGCACCTCGACGTCTTCGAGGGCCCCTTCGACCTGCTGCTCGCGCTGATCTCCAAGCACAAGCTCGACATCACCGAGGTCGCGCTCTCCCAGGTGACCGACGAGTTCATCGCGTACATCTCGGCCCACGGCGGCGTCTGGGACCTGGATCAGACGAGCTACTTCCTGCTCGTCGCGGCCACGCTGCTCGACCTCAAGGCGGCCAGGCTCCTCCCGGCGGGTGAGGTGGAGGACGAGGAGGACCTGGCCCTGCTCGAGGCCAGGGACCTGCTGTTCGCGCGGCTGCTGCAGTACCGCGCCTACAAGGAGGCCGCGGCGGTGATCGCCAGCCAGATGGCGGTGCAGGCCCGCCGTTTCCCGCGTCGCGTGATGATGGAGCCCACGTTCGCCGCGCTGCTCCCCGAGGTGCTTGTCGGCCTCGGCGCGGCCGAGTTCGCCGCGCTCGCGGCCCGGGTGCTCACGCCCAAGCCGGTCCCCACGGTGTCGGTCGAGCACATCCACACGCCGCGCACCAGCGTGCGCGAGCAGGCGGAACTGCTGGCCGGGCGGCTGCGCAGGCAGCGCCGTGCCACCTTCCGCGCGCTGACGGCCGACTGCGCGGGCACCTACGAGGTAGTGGCGCGCTTCCTCGCGCTGCTCGAGCTCTACCGTGAACAGGCCGTGTCGTTCGAGCAGATCCAGCCGCTCGGCGACCTGCACGTGACCTGGACCGGCCCGGACACCGATGAGCCTGTCAACATCGAAAGCGACGAGTAGACGATGAGTGACGACATGAATGAGCCGGAACGGCTGCCGCGGCTGCGCGCCGCGCTCGAGGCGATCCTCCTGGTCGTGGACGAGCCCGTCGCCGAGGTGATGCTCGCCCAGGTGCTCGAGCACCCACGCGGCGAGGTCGCGGCGGCCCTGCGCGAGCTTGCCGCCGGGTACACCGAGCAGGGCCGCGGGTTCGACCTGCGTGAGGTGGCAGGCGGCTGGCGGTTCTACACCAGGGCCGAGTGCGCGCCCGTGGTGGAGCGGTTCGTCCGCGACGGCCAGGAGGTGCGGCTCACCCAGGCGGCGCTTGAAACGCTCGCCGTGGTCGCCTACCGGCAGCCGGTGAGCAGGTCCCGGGTGTCGGCGGTGCGCGGGGTCAACTGCGACGGTGTCATGCGGACGCTGGTACTGCGCGGGCTCGTCGACGAGGCGGGCACCGACCCGGACACCGGCGCGATCTTGTACCGCACGACCGGGTACTTCCTCGAGCGCATCGGCCTGCGGAACCTCGATGAGCTGCCTGATCTTGCCCCGTTCCTGCCGGACAACGTCGAGGATGTCGAGCGTGAACAAGCTGGAAACTGAGATCGAGCCGGATACCGGGCCCGAGCCCGGGGTCCGGCTGCAGAAGATCCTGGCCGCCGCCGGGCTCGGCAGCCGCAGGCACTGCGAGGATCTGATCGCCGAGGGCCGGGTCGAGGTGGACGGCGAGATCGTCACCCGGTTCGGCGCCCGGGTCGATCCAGCCCGCCAGATCGTCCGCGTCGACGGCAGGCGCATTCCGGCCCGCCAGGACCTGGTGTACCTGGCGCTGAACAAGCCGCCCGGCGTGCTCTCCACCATGTCTGACCCGCGCGGCAGGCGCACGCTCGCCGATTTCGTCGGCGACCGGCCGGAGCGGCTGTTCCACGTCGGCAGGCTCGACTACGACACAGAAGGCCTGCTGCTGCTCACCAACGACGGCGAGCTGGCCCACCGGCTCGCCCATCCGCGGTACGGGATACTCAAGACCTACCTGGCCGACGTGCCGGGACCGCTGCCGCGCGACCTCGGGCGCCGGCTGAGCACCGGGATCGTGCTGGACGACGGCGTGGTCTCCGTGGACAGGTTCCGCGTGGTGGAGCAGGCGGGTGGCCGCGCGCTGGTGGAGGTGACACTGCACGAGGGCCGCAAGCACATCGTGCGGCGGCTGCTCGCCGAGGCCGGCCACCCGGTGCGCCGGCTGGTGCGCACCAGCGTCGGCCCGGTGCGGCTCGGGGCGCTGCGGCCAGGCACCGTCCGCGCGCTGACCACTGCGGAGATAGGCGAGCTGTACTTTAGTGTCGGCCTATAACCTGAGACGGTGGTGAGAGCGATCCGAGGCGCTATCCAGGTGGCCGCGAACGACGGCGATTCGATCCTGGACGGCACGACCGAGCTCGTGACCGAGGTGATGAACCGCAACGACCTGACCACCGGCGACGTGATCAGCGTCATCTTCACCTCGACCCCGGACCTTACCGCCGAGTTCCCCGCCCTCGCCGCGCGCAAGATCGGTTTCCACGACGTTCCGCTGCTGTGCACCACCGAGATCGACGTGCCGGACGCGCTGCCACGCGTGGTGCGGCTGCTGATGCACATCGACACGGTCAGAACGAGATCCGAGATCCAGCACGTGTACCTGCGCGGCGCGACCGCGCTGCGGCTGGACATCGCCCAATGACCTCCCTGGACGGCCAGCGGATTGTCGTGGTCGGCGCCGGGCTGATGGGCACCTCGGTGGCGCTCGCCGCACGCGGGCGGGGCGCGAGCGTGTGGCTGTCGGACTCTGACGAGGGAGTCGAGCGGCTCGCCGCGGACCTCGGCGCGGGTGACATCCTGCCCCCCGGCGGGCTCCCGGGCGGCCGCGCCGACATCGCCGTGCTCGCGGTGCCGCCCGCCGCGGTGGCGACCGCGCTCGCGCGCGCGCAGGAGCGCGGCCTCGCCCGTGTCTACACCGACCTGGCGAGCGTGAAGGTCCTCCCGGTGACCCAGGCGCGGCAGCTCGGCTGCGACCTGGCGCCGTATGTGGCCGGCCACCCACTGGCGGGCCGCGAGCGGTCCGGGCCCGCCGCGGCGCGCGCGGACCTGTTCCTCGGGCGCCCGTGGGCGCTGTGCCCGCTGCCGGAGACCGAGCCGGGCGCGATCGCGGCCGTGCGCGCGCTCGTGCACGCCTGCGGAGCGCAGCCCGTCGAGGTGGACGCGGCGCGCCACGACCGTTTCGTCGCGCTCGTGTCGCACCTGCCGCACCTGGTGTCGACCGCCATGGCGGCCAGGCTGACCGGCGCGGATCCAGGTGCGCTCACACTGGCCGGCCAGGGGCTGCGCGACGTGACAAGGATCGCGGCGGGCGACGCGGGGATGTGGACGTCGATCCTCACCGCGAACGCGGTGCCCGTCGCGAGCCTGCTCGACGCGACAGCCGCCGATCTCACCGCTGCCGCCGACGCGCTCCGCGAGGTATCCGGCGGCGACGAGACGTCGGGCAAGCGGCTGACAGAACTGCTTTCCCGCGGGGTGGCGGGCGTGGCGAGGATCCCCGGCAAGCGCGGCGGCCCGGCGCCCGCGTACGCGATCCTGCAGGTCGTGATCGCCGACCGCCCCGGTGAGCTGCACCGCCTGTTCCTTGCGGCCGGCGCCGCCAACGTCAACATCGAGGACGTCTCGATCGAGCACTCACCCGGCCGCCCCGTCGGCGTCGCCCAGCTCTCCGTGCGCCCGGAGGCCGTGGCCCGCCTGGCCGCCGCCCTGCGCGACCACGGCTGGCCGGTCCACGACTAGCCCGTGTCCCTCGATCTCGGATCTCCGAACAGGAACTCCCTGCACTGCCCGCCCTCCCTGGGGGCGCTGCCCCACTGACGATCTTGGCATGTTGTCAAGAGGCGTGGCAGGGGTGAACGGGATTCTGGGGACGAGGGCAGGGGCGAACCCCGTTCTGGGGATAACTGGCCATCGTGCAGCGCCCGGGCGGTCCTCGGTGACCACGGCCCGCCCGCGCGCCGTATAGCATCGCGGCGTGACCGTTACAGGCAGGGCCGGACTCGTGATCGCGGTGGACGGGCCGTCCGGATCGGGGAAGTCGAGTGCCGCGCGCGGCGCCGCGCGCGCTCTCGGGCTGCGCTACCTGGACACCGGCGCGATGTACCGCGCACTCACCTGGTGGATGCTGCGCGCGGGCATCGACATCGGCGACGCGGCGGCGGTCGCGGCGAACGCGGACCGCCCGGCAATCGAGGTCAGCACCGACCCCGACGCGCCGTGGGTGAAGGTGGACGGGATCGACGTGACCGGGCCGATCCGCACCCGCGAGGTGACCAACGCGGTCAGCGCGGTCAGCGCGGTCCCCGCGGTGCGCGCGCGGCTCGCCGCGCTGCAGCGCGCCATCATCGCCGGCGCGCACGCGTCCGGATGCGGCATCGTACTCGAGGGCCGCGACATCGGCACCGTCGTCGCACCGCAGGCCCAGGTCAAGGTGTTCCTTACCGCGAGCGAGACGGCCCGTGCGGAGCGCCGCGCCGCCGATATGTCCGCCGATCCGGCCGCGACCTTCGCGCTGACCCGCGACGAGCTCGCCCGGCGCGACCGGCTGGACTCCACCCGCGCGCTCTCGCCGCTGCTCAAGGCGCCCGACGCGGTCGAGATCGACACCACCGCGACGGGGCTCGACGACGTCGTCGCGCGGATCGTCGACCTGGCGCGGCATCCGGCTGTGTCCGCGTGAACCCGGAAAACGACCTCAGCGCGCCGGTGCTCGCCGTCGTCGGCCGGCCCAACGTGGGCAAGTCGACGCTGGTCAACCGGATTCTCGGCCGCCGGCAGGCGGTGGTGGAGGACACCCCGGGTGTGACACGCGACCGGGTGGCCTACGACGCGAACTGGCGCGGCCGCTCCTTCACCATCGTCGACACGGGCGGGTGGGAGCCGTCGGCATCCGGCCTGGCCGCGCGGGTCGCGGCGCAGGCTCAGCTGGCGGCGGAAACGGCCGGCGCCGTGCTGTTCGTGGTGGACGCCACCGTCGGGGTCACCGATACCGACGCCGTGGTCGCGGGCGTGCTGCTCAAATCGGGCAAGCCGGTCGTGCTGGCCGCGAACAAGGTGGACGACACCAGGGCCGAGCCGGACGTGGCCGCCCTGTGGACGCTCGGCCTTGGTGAGCCGGTGCCGGTCAGCGCGCTGCACGGACGTGGCAGTGGCGATCTCCTCGACGCGGTGCTCGATGCGCTGCCGCAGACACCACCGGAGTCGTTCGGGACAACGGGTGGGCCGCGGCGGGTCGCCCTCGTCGGCCGGCCCAACGTGGGCAAGTCCAGCCTGCTGAACCGCCTGGCCGGGCAGGAGCGCGCGGTCGTCGACGACGTCGCCGGCACCACCCGCGACCCGGTCGACGAACTTGTCACGCTCGGCGGCACGCAGTGGCGGTTCGTGGACACGGCGGGGATACGCCGCCGCTTCAAGGAGAGCCAGGGCGCCGACTACTACGCGACGCTCCGCGCCGCGGCGGCGCTCGAGCGGGCCGAGGTGGGCGTCGTGCTCGTGGACGCCAGCCAGCCGCTCAGCGAGCAGGACCTGCGGATCGTGGCGATGGTGATCGACGCGGGGCGCGCGCTCGTCATCGCGTACAACAAGTGGGACCTCGTCGACGAGGAGCGCCGCCGCTACCTGGAGCGCGAGATCGACCGCCAGCTGCACACGGCGCGCTGGGCGCCGCGGGTGAACATATCCGCGGCCAGCGGCCGGCACACCGAGCGGCTGGTGCCCGCGCTCGAGACGGCGCTGGCCGGCTGGGAGACCCGGGTGCCGACCGGGCGGCTCAACGCCTGGCTGGCCGATCTCGTGGCGGCGAACCCACCGCCCGCGCGCGGCGGCCGGGCGCCGAAGATCCTGTTCGCGACCCAGGCGGGAGTGCGGCCGCCGCACTTCGTGCTGTTCACGACCGGCTTCCTCGAGGCCGGATACCGTCGGTTCATCGAGCGTAAGCTCCGCGAGGAGTTCGGCTTCGCCGGCAGCCCCGTGCACGTGTCGATGCGCCTGCGGGAGAAGCGGCGCGAGAAGGGGCGCGAGCGCCCCGCGCGCGCCGCGGAGTCGTAACCGAGCCACAATTCGTGATCTTGAACAGTCGAACTCATACATGCGGTGTGCCGCGTCGATGATTCCCCTTGGGCCGACTCGGCAAGCCTCGACGACGCCATCTACACCCCTCCACGTGCTCCCGGCGCGTTCATGATCCGTTTCTGTGGAATCCTGCCTGCACATAGCGCAGGCAGATTGACACAGTTGCGGATCTTGGGCTGTTCCCGGCCCGCGATGGCCCGTTAAGCGCCGCCGATGGGCCCCGATGACGCCTAACGGGCCGCCGCAGTACCGGATGCGGGTGCGGGCCGGCCCCAGGCACGCCATCGCCGGGCAGGCACCCCACCCATGGGCCATCGGGGGGACTCTGACCCCACCAAGGGGCCATTGGTGGGGCAGCGCCCAGGAGAGGATCAGGGCGGCGAGCAGTACGCGCGCGACGAGACCCTCGGCCGCGTGATGCGAGGGCCGCACATTGAACCGGTCCTGCACCCGATCATGAATGACTAGGATATGAGCGTGGATGTTAGCGCTAACAACGCTGGCGCCGACCGGTACGTCGTCGGCGTCGACTTCGGCACGCTGTCGGGGCGCGCCCTCGTGGTCCGGGTCCGCGACGGGGCCGAGGTCGGCACCGCGGAGCACGAATACGAGCACGGCGTGATCGACCGTGAGCTTCCCGCGACAGGTCGGCCGCTGCCACCGGACTGGGCGCTGCAGGACCCGGAGGACTACCGCCAGGTCCTGCGGCTGGCGGTACCCGAGGCCGTCGCACGGGCCGGCGTCGATCCGGACCGCGTCGTCGGCATCGGCGTCGACTTCACCGCCTGTACGGTGCTGGCGACGACGGCCGCGGGCGTCCCGCTGTGTGAAATCGGCGAGCTGCGCGAGCGCCCGCACGCCTACCCGAAGCTGTGGCGGCACCACGCGGCCCAGCCGCAGGCGGACAGGATCACCGACCTGGCCCACGCCAGGGGCGAGCCGTGGATCGCCCGTTACGGCGGCCGGATCTCGTCGGAGTGGCAGTTCGCCAAGGGACTGCAGCTGCTCGAGGAGGATCCGGAGATCTACCAGCGCGCCGAGCGCTGGATCGAGGCCACCGACTGGATCACCTGGCAGCTGTGCGGCAGCGAGACCCGCAACGCCTGCACGGCCGGCTACAAGGGCATCTACCAGGACGGCCACTACCCGTCGAAGGACTACCTGGCGGCGCTGAATCCGGGCTTCGCCGGGTTCACCGCCAAGCTCGAGCACCCGATCTCGCCGCTCGGCAGCCGGGCCGGCGGGCTGACCGCGCTCGCCGCGTCCTGGACCGGCCTGCGCGCGGGTACCGCGGTGTGCGTGGGGAACGTCGACGCCCACGTGACCGCGCCCGCGGCCCGCGCGGTCACACCCGGCCAGGTGCTGCTCGTCATGGGCACCTCGACCTGCCACGTGCTGACCTGCGAAACGCTCGCCGAGGTGCCGGGCATGTGCGGCGTCGTCGACGGCGGCATCGTCGCCGGGCGCTGGGGCTACGAGGCGGGGCAGAGCGGTGTCGGGGACATCTTCGCCTGGTACGTGGCACACGGCGTGCCCGCCGAGTACACCGATCGCGCGGCGGCACGGGGCATCTCGGTGCATGACCTGATGACCGAGCTGGCCGGGGAGATCCCGCCGGGCGGCCACGGCCTGGTGGCGCTCGACTGGTGGAGCGGCAACCGCTCGGTCCTCGTCGATCACCATCTGTCCGGCATGATCGTCGGCCTGACGCTGGCTACCCGGCCGCCCGAGATCTACCGCGCGCTGCTCGAGTCCACCGCCTTCGGCACCCGGGCGATCATCGACGCCTTCGATCGCTCCGGCGTGCCCGTCAGCGAGCTTGTCATCGCGGGCGGCCTGCTCAAGAACGGCCTGCTGATGCAGGTATACGCCGACGTCACCGGCAGGCCGCTCAGCCTGGCCGGCTCGGCGCAGGGCCCCGCGCTCGGTGCGGCCATCCACGCCGCGGTCGCCGCGGGTGAGTATCCCGACGTGCCCGCCGCCGCGGCGGCGATGGGCCGCGTCGAGCGCAACGTCTACCGGCCCGACCCCGCCGCGTCGTGGGCGTACGACGCCCTCTACGCCGAGTACACGCGGCTGCACGACTACTTCGGCCGCGGCGGGAACCAGGTCATGCACCGCCTGCGTGAGATCCGCACACAGGCGGTCAGGGCTCCTGAACGGCTGCCGCGGATGCGGCATCCATTGGTGCGGGGGGATCCGGGGGGCCGCCCCCCGGGGTAATACAGTCTGAACGGCTGCCGCGGATGCGGCATCCATTGGTGCGAGGGCCCGGCCAGCCGAGGGCTCCACCCCACGGACCCCCCGCATTGGGGGTCGCCCCCGGGGCAACACAGTCCGAACGGCTGCCGCCTGCCGTCGCGCGACATTTACTGCGCCGATCGCGAAGGCGCGCCGCGGCCGGCGTTTCCGCGAGCGTCACAGCCTTCCAACGCGCAGCCCCGGTCTGTGTCTGCGGCCTCTACAATTCGCCCATGCACCCGCCAAGCACCGTCGGCCGAGTCGCCGGCGGCCTGGCCGCCGCCGCGCTGGCTACCTGGTGCGCGGGCTGCTCCGCGAGCCCCTCGCATCCCGGGCGCACGCAGTCCAGCCCTGGCATGCCGCGGCCAGTGGCTGGCGCCTCTGTCCCGTCCGGCGGAGCATACGTACCGCGAGCGTGCAGCATGGCGGTTGCGACGGCAGCGGCGTTACCGAACGTGCGCACGGCCATGGTCAGGGTTCCGGGTCACCCGTTCGCCGTTGCGGTCACCGCCGACGGGCGCTGGGCATTCGTTTCGCTGGATAACTCGGTCGAGGTACTGCGCACCGGGGCGTCGCCGCCCCCCTCGCGGGTCCACGACGTCGTCTTGCCAGGGCCTGCCGCCGGTGAGGCGCTCACCAGGAACGGCCGCTACCTGCTCGTGGCCTCGGGCAGCGGGGCGATCGTGATCAGCGTGGCCCGCGCGGAACAGGGCAACGCTGACGCGATCGTCGGCACTCTCGCCAGTATCGGCGGCGGCAACGGTCCCGTTGGCGGCGGCATCGAGGTGGCAGTGTCACCCGATGACAAGTTCGTGTTCGTCACGCTTGAGAGCAGGGCGGCGGCCGCCGTGTTCAACCTCGTGCGGGCGCTGGCGAGCGGCTTCGGCCGGTCCTCCTTCGTGGGGGACATCCCGCTCGGGGTGTCGCCCGTGGGGATGGCCTTCTCGCCGGACGGCCGCTCGCTCTATGCCACCAGCGAGCTGAAGTCGCTACGTTCCGCTGCTGGGCTCTTGAGGGGCCCTGGCACGCTGACGGTGATCGACCTGCACCGCGCCGAGACGGACCCGGCGGCGTCGATCGTGTCCACCGTGACTGCCGAATGCGGCCCGGTGCGGGTGATCACATCCGCTGACGGCAGCGACGTCTGGGTGACCGCACGGGAGAGTAACTCGCTGTTATGCTTCTCCGCTGCCGCGCTTCGCTCCGACCCAGCGCACGCACTCATTGCCCGGGTCCGGGTGGGCGACGCACCGGTGGGCCTCGTCCTTGTCCGGCGCGGCACGCGGATCGTAGTGGCGGACTCGAACCGTTTCGGCGCGGCTGGGGCCTCGTCGGACCTCGATGTCGTCGACGTCGCAGCGGCCCTGGCCGGCAGGCCGGCGGTGATCGGGTGGGTCAGCGCCGGTCAGTTCCCTCGGGAGTTCGCGCTCGAAGCCGGTGCTACGACGCTGCTCGTGACCAACTACGCGTCGCAGCAGCTCGAGGCGGTCGGCATCGCTGGGCTTCCTTAACCGCAGGCGCCCCGCGGTCCCGTGATGGCGCGCCACGCGGCAGCCGTTCGGGATCGTTCTCGTCGTCTGTCAGGTCCCTCTTGAGCTGCTCGTCAGCTGGTCATCTGCAGGATGGTCACCGAGTAGGGCGGGACGGTCCGGCTGAATGACGGGCCGAGCCCCGCACTACCCTGGCGAGGGCGCCGCGCGGTTAGC
>WNFJ01164258.1_pt2 | contig 40967 bp, 40 predicted proteins | sample 5400461 | NCBI WGS metagenome assembly WNFJ01 (sample SAMN13153349, study PRJNA577476) | soil metagenome | isolation source: 115 cm saprolite on Douglas fir-dominated hillslope | place: USA:California | collected 2013-09-17
TGGCTTCGGGCTCTGTCGCCGGCGTTGACGATTCGGGCACGGTCTTCGCCCATTCAGGCGTCGGCTTCTGCATGGGCCGGGCCGCGGCAGGACCTTCGCCGTCCCCCTCCCGGCCCTTGTCGTCGTCGGGGGTGACAGGGCCCGTCTGCGCCCACGCGGGCACCGGCTTCTGCATCGGAAGGGCGTGCTTCGGCTCGTCGTCCTCGGCCGCTGCGTCGGGCTTTGAGGGCGGCTCGGATTCGACCGATTGCCCCACTTCCTGCGCCGCCAAAGGCGGCTCGGACTCTACGCCGCCATCGTCCTCAGGCGGTTCCTCGTCCGCCGGCTCGCCTGCCGCGTCCGACGCCTCGGCGGCCTCGTTCACGGAGATTGCGGGCGCGGCGGAGATCGTCGGCGCCACGTCCGGCTCTGGCAGGTCGGGCAGCAGCGATCCCGCGTCGTCGGCGTCCGCGGACGCTTCAGGCGGGTCGGTCGAAGCTGGCGGCTGAGATTCCTTGTCGTCCACGGGGCGCAGTCGAAGTCAGTCTATCTTCGCCGCACGGAGTTGGAGAAGCGCTCCGAGACCAGGGGCCTTACGCGAACAGGTTCGTAAGCGCGTCTTCAGCCACGGGGTCAGGCTGCTGCTCGGCCCAGTCGGCAGCGACGGACGCCTCCTGGTCGCATTCGGCCTGGATGCGGGCCGCATCCTCGGCCGCGATCCAGCCGCGCTCGATCAGCCACGACCGGAAGCGCTCGATCGGGTCGTGCTCGGCCGCGTCGGCGATCTCCTCTTTGCTCCGGTACTTGAGCTGGTTGTCCTCGGAGGTGTGCGAGTTGATGCGCCAGATCTTGGCGTCGATCAGTGTCGGGCCATCACCGCGACGCGCCCGCTCGACCGCCTCCTTGCAGACCGCGTACGCGGCGGGAACGTCGGTGCCGTCGATGGTCACACCCACCATTCCATATCCGCGCGCCCGATCCGCCACGTCCGGGTTCGCCATCTGAAGTCGGATGGGCACCGATATCGCATAGCCGTTGTTCTCGCAAACGAACACCACCGACAGCTTGTGCGCGGCGGCGAAGTTCAAGCCCTCGTGAAAATCCCCCTGGCTGGTGGCGCCGTCGCCGAACGTGCACAGCATGACTGCGCCATCGCCCGAAAGCTTCGACGCGTAGGCGATGCCGGCCGCCTTCGGGATCCAGCTCGCGACCACCTGGGAAACGGGTGCGATCTTCAGCCTGTGATAGCTGAAGCAGCCGCCGGGGATGTTGCGGCCGGCTGACAGCGGGTCGCCCGCCTTGGCGAACACCGCCAGCATCCACTCCTTCATCGTCAGCCCACGCACGATCGCGTTCGCGAGCCCGCGGTAGTGGGGGACGAGCCAGTCATCCGGCCCGATTGCCGCGGTGGACGCGACCTGGATGCCCTCGTGCCCTCGGCTCGACCCGACGAACGGCGCCCGCCCCTGCTTGACGAGTATGTGCATGCGGTCGTCGAGAGCTTTGGCCATGCACATCCAGCGATGGAGCTGCAGGTATTCCTCGTGCGTGGCGGTGTCGCGCTTGGTGGTCGTCGCCATCAGGCCGAGTCGGTCGCAAGGGCGCGCGCGATCTCGACGACCTCCTCCGCCGTGAGGCCCATGTGCCCCAGGTGCTCGTAGTAGCGGCGATTGAAATCGGAGAAGTCCGCTTGCTCCGCGCGCTCTTCACGCACCCGCTTCACCTCGCCCAGAACCTTGGCCACGAGCTCGGGCTCCGGCCGGATTCCCGCTTCGCGCAGCGCGTGCTCGATCACCACCGCTCCCGAGTGCTTGCCGTAGACATAGTCGATCGTGGCTCCCAGCTCCGCCGGCGGCAGGAACTGGTAGATGGCCGGGTGGATGAGCATGCCCGCCGTGTGGATTCCGGATTCGTGGGTGAACACGTTCAAGCCGATGCCCGGCTCGGTCGGCTGCACCGGGATGCCGGTGACGCGTTCCAGGTGGCGGGCAAGCTCGCGCAGCTTTTCGTACTTGAAGCGCGGGATCTCGATCCCGAACAGGTAGCGCAGCTGCAGCACGACCTGGTGCATCGGGGCGTTGCCCGTGCGCTCGCCGATCCCGTTGACGCTGGTGGTGAACACCTCTGCGCCCGACCCGAGAGCCATCACCGTGTTCCAGGCGCCCAGCCCGAGGTCGTTGTGGAAGTGCACGACCAACGGAGCATCGGGCGCCGCGGCCTTGATCCGAGGGATGTACTCGCGCACCGCAAACGGCGAGTAGCAGCCAACCGTGTCCGGCGTCGAAGGGCGCGTTCCGCCCGCTTTCAAACCTTCGCGATGGAGCTCGGCGATGTATTCGACGTCGGCTCTGCTCCCATCTTCCCCGCCGAACTCGATCGACGTCGCACCCTGCTCGCGCGCGTATCGGATCGCGTCGCACATCATCCGCAGGTTGGCCGCGCGATAGAACCAGACCGGAAGCTCTAGCCACTCCGACTCAGGCACGCCTTCGCGATGCAGGAGGGTCTTGCCCAGCTTGTACTTGACATGAAGGTCTGACGCGGACGTGAAGATGAAGTAGGTGACCTCGTCTCGCTTATAGCCGAGCGCGTCGATGACACCCATGGTCGCGTCGATGTCGCCCTTGGTCGAGCGCATCATGCACACCACCTCGAGGTCGGGCCGGATCTCTCCTCGCTTGCGGCCCTCGAGGACGAGCCTCATAGTTTCGCGCTCGCCCTCTGAGACCGAAGGAAAACCGACGTCCATCACGTGGACGCCGATGTCTGAAAGCATCCGGGCAAGCTCGTACTTGTCCTTCGGTGTGATGGCGACGCCCGGCATCTGCTCACCGTCGCGAAGGGTGTCGTCGTAGACGCGGATCTTGTCGGCCGGCGGAAATACGAGGTCGTGAGCGAAGCGCCTGGGGTCGCGCGCGAGCTCCTCCAACGGCTCCTGAAGCTCTACCGGTTTACCGTCCATCACCCACTCGCGGTTGCGCGCCGTTCGGCCAGGCGCTTGCGCACCCACGGGACCAGCCCGCCCATGCGCAGCAGCTCGTTCATGAACTTGGGGAAAGCCTCAGAGCGGTACTCGTCGCCCTTGGTGAAGTTGCGGATCACGCCTTCCTCGAGGTCGACCTCGAGCTCGTCGCCATCCTCCACGGCCTCCGCGGCCTGCGGAGACTGCAGGATGGGGTAGCCCATGTTGATGGCGTTGCGGAAGAAGATGCGCGCGTAGGAATCGGCGATGACGAGCGAGATGCCCGCGCCGCGGATTGCGACCGGCGCGATCTCTCGAGACGAACCGCAGCCGAAGTTCGAAGCCGCGACGAGGATGTCGCCGGGCGACACCTGCGCCGCCCACCCGTCGCGGCCCGGCACGCCTTCCATTGCGTGCTTGCCAAGCTCCTTCTCGTCGAGCGAGTAGATCGCGTACTTGGCCGGAATGATCTGGTCGGTGTCGATGTTGGCGCCGAACTTCCATGCTCGACCGCGGATTACTTTCGGGAGAGTCACGCGATTCCCGCGGGCATCTTCTTGAGCACCTCTCCCGGGTGGGTGATGACCCCGGTGACCGCGCTCGCGGCGGCCACCGCCGGGTTGGACAGGTAGACCATCGCCTTCGGGTGGCCCATCCGGCCCGGAAAGTTGCGATTGGTCGTGCTCAAGCACACCTCACCCTCGCCCAGCACGCCCATGTGGCCACCGAGGCAGGCGCCGCAGGTGGCCGTCGTCCACGCCGCCCCGGCGGCGAGGAACGTCCCGATCAATCCTTCTTTCTCGGCCTGGATCGCGACCTGGTGCGAGGACGGCGTGATGATGAGCCGCACCCGGTCGGCGACCTTGTGGCCCTCGAGCACCGCGGCCGCGCGGCGCAGGTCAGTGATGCGCGAGTTCGTGCACGAGCCGATGAACACCTGGTCGAGGCGCGTGCCGGCGACCTCCGAAAGCGGCGCGTAGTTGTCCGGCGACATGGGCTTCGCGACGCCGAGCTCGACCGCCGCGGCATCGAACTCGAACACCCTCTCGTACTCCGCATCGGGGTCTGACGACACTGGCGAGTACGGCCGCTTGGCACGCCCCTCGAGGTACTCCCTGGTCACCTCGTCGAACTCCAGGATGCCGTTCTTGGCGCCGGCCTCGATCGCCATGTTGGTGATGGTCAGGCGCGCCTCCATGTCGATGTGCTTGAGCGCCTCGCCCACGTGCTCCATCGCCTTGGACCTCGCGCCGTCGACCCCGATCTGGCCGATCACGTAGAGGATGAGGTCCTTTGCCTCGACCCATTCGGAAAGGCGGTTGTGATAGACGAACTTCAAGGTCTCCGGCACGCGGAACCAAAGCTCTCCGAGCGCCATCACGCACGCGAGGTCGGTGGAGCCGATGCCGGTGGCGAAGTTGTTCAGCGCTCCGTAGGTGCAGCTGTGCGAGTCGGCGCCGACCACCAGCTCGCCGGGCAGAACCAGCCCGTGCTCGGGCAGCACCGTGTGGCAGATGCCGCCCTGCCCCACCTCGAAGTACCACTTGACGCCCATCTGGTGCGAGAACTCGCGCGTGAGACGTCCAAGGGTGGCGCTGGCCGCGTCCTTGGCGGGCTGGAAGTGGTCCTGCGTGACGGCCACGCGGTCGGGGTCCCAGATCTTCTCGGCCCCCATCTGCTCGCGCATGATCTTGCCGGCGGGCGGGATGGTCAGGTCGTGGCCCATGGCGCGCACGCTGTCGCGGCCGCTCGCCCGCGCGAGGATCTTCTCCGTCATCGTCATGCCCATGTCTGGTCTACCTCAGCCTCTTCACGATTGCATCGCCCGCCTGCGACGTCGACAGCGCGCCGCCGATGTCGCGCGTGCACTCTCCGGCACGGATGGCTGATTCGACCGCACCCTCGATCGCGTCCGCCATGTGTGGATCACCCAGGTGTTTCACCATCATAGACGCGCTCAGAATCGCCCCCACCGGGTTCACGAGCCCCTTGCCGGCGATGTCGGGGGCGGTCCCGTGCACCGGCTCGAACAGCCCGCGGCCGCTGGCGGGGTCGATGTTCGCCGAAGGCGCGATGCCCATGCCGCCGATGAGCTCCGCCGTGAGGTCGGAGAGGATGTCGCCGAAAAGGTTGCCGGTGACGATGACGTCGAACTGGCTCGGGTCTTTGACCAGCTGCATCGAGGCTGCGTCGACATAGAGGTGGCGCGTCTTGACTTTCGGATGCCCGGCGGCGACCGCCTTCCATCGGTCCTGCCAGAGGCCGCCCGCGAAGGTCATCGCGTTGGACTTGTCCACCATCACGACCTCGCGCTGGGCGATCCCGAAGGCATGCTCGATGATCCGCGTCACACCCAGGTGCGTGTTGACGTCCTCCTGGATGGCGACCTCGTCGTCGGTGCCCTGCTTGAAGCGGCCGCCCATGCCCACATACAGGCCCTCGGTGTTCTCGCGCACGATCATCAGGTCGACGCGGCGGCGATCCTCTCGCCGCAGGGGTGAAAGCCGGTCGTCATACAGCTTCGCCGGGCGAAGGTTGACGTAGAGGTCGAGCTCGAAGCGCAGCCTGAGCAGCACCCCGGCCAGGTATTTCGCGTCGGGCAGGCGGGGATCGCCGACGGCGCCGAAGAGGATGGAGTCGGCCTCGGAGACCTGCCTCCACACCTCATCGCTGATTGCCACGCCAGTGCGGAGGTACGAGTCCGCGTTGACATCGAACTCTTCGAACTCGAAGTCGGCGCCGGCGGCGCGCAGGACTTTGATGGCCTCGGGCACGACCTCCTTCCCCGCTCCATCACAGGGCAGGACCGCTATGTGCCTCACGAGTGTCCGGACCCGGTGCGACGCCGCAGATTCGCGGCACTGGCGGTCGGAGCCAAGGAGGGGGTGGCACGACGAGGATCGCATCCGTTGATGCGTGACGAGGAGGCGCCGGGCCCCCTGACGCCGGCTTCAGCGCCGCAGGCGCCCGGTCGCCCGGGCCGTCGAAGATGCGCGGAGCCGCCGGGCCTGGACACTCTAACCACGAGCCGAGCTTGTTTCCTTCTCGCGCAGCTTGTAGCGCTGAATCTTGCCGGTCACGGTCTTGGGGAGCTCGGTCACGAATTCGATCATGTGCGGGTACTGGTAGCGCTGGAGCTTCGACTTGCAGTGCTCCTGCAGCTCGGCCACCAATTGGTTGCCGCCCGACTCTCCCTTCGCGATGACGAACGCCTTGATCCGGGTGAAGCCTTCCACTTCCACGCCGACGACGGCGCTTTCCGCGACGGCCGGATGCTCGAGCAGTACCGACTCGATCTCGATCGGCGAGGCCCACAGCCCGCTCACCTTGATCATGTCGTCGGAGCGGCCCTCGTACCAGTAGAACCCGTCTTCGTCGACGCGGTAGCGGTCGCCGGTCACGAACCAGTCGCCGAGGATCGAGCGTTTGGACTTCTCGTGCTGGGCCCAGTACAGCGCCAGCGCGCTGTCGCCTTTGACATACAGGTCGCCCGCCTCGCCCCTGGCGACCGGCTCGCCGTGCTCATCGAGGATCTTCAGCTCGTAGCCGGGCACGGGCTTGCCGCTCGATCCCGGCCGCAGGTCGTCGAGCCGGTTCGAGCAGTAGATGTGAAGCATCTCGGTCGAGCCGACGCCGTCAAGGATGGTCAGCCCGAACGCGTCCTTCCACCGCCGCCACACCTCGGCCGGCAGCGCCTCTGCCGCGGCTACGCAGTGGCGAATCGAAGTCAGGTCCCGTTCGCGCGAGCCCTCGAAGTTCAGGATGGCGTTGTAGAGGGTCGGCGCCGAGAAGAAGAGGGTGGGCCGGCGCTTCTCGATTGTGTCCAGCACCGTCGCCGGCGTGTGCCGGCCCGCGTGGAGGACGGTCGTCGCCCCGACCCAGTACGGAAGTGTCAGATTGTTGCCGAAGCCATAAGCGTGGAACAGCCCTGTGGTCGAGAAGGTGATGTCGGCCTCGCTGATGCCCAGCACCTGCTCGGCGTAGGTGACGCAGGTGTACGGGATGTCGTGCTGCAGGTGCACGACTGCTTTGGGTTTTCCCGTCGAGCCCGAGCTGTAGAGCCAGAACGCCATGTCGTCGCGGCGTGTCGGCGCCGGGTCGATCTCCTTCTCGACTGCGATCTGGCCGGCGCGCAGGATGTGCGGCGGTTCGCCGGCGCGATCGACCGCCCCTTTCACCTTGTCCTCGCTGGCGCCGTCGACGACCACCACCCGCGCCAGAGAGTCCTCGATGTAATGGTCGTAGTCCTCGGAGCGCTGGAGGAGCGGGTTGACGGGGACGGGAACCGCGCCGAGGCGGATCGCGCCGAGGAAGGCGGCCACCCAGCCGGGGCTGTCGAAGGCGACGATGAGCACCCGTTCCTCCCTCCTCACCCCCAGCTCGGCGAGCGTCCGCGCGGCTCCGCACGACAGCAGGAACAGCTCCTGGTAGGTGACGTCCCCCCCCGCCGAACGAATCGCCACCTTGTGTCCCCGCCCCGCGTCGAGGTTGCGGTCGAGGAGGTCGGCGGCGACGTTGTAGCGGTTGGGAAGCTCGAGCCCACCCATCTGCACGATTGAGTGTAGGTTCGGGACGTGGTTAAGGGCGCTGATCGGCTTGTCCTCATATATGACGGGGACTGCGACTTTTGAATCGGGCTGGCGCGCTGGGTCCAGCGCCACGACCGGGCGGGCCGCATCGATGCCCGGCCCAACCAGGAGCAGGGGCTGGCGGAGCGGCTGGGATTTACTCGCGAGGAGGTCGGCCGGGCGGTGTGGGTGGTCGAGCCGGGTGGGCGGAGGTTCGAAGGCGCGGCCGCGATCAGTAGGACGCTGAGGGAGCTCGGGGGTGGGTTGGCCGTGCTCGGCTCGCCCTACTTCATTCCTCCAGTTCGGTGGCTCGAGGATCGGTACTACCAGCGAGTCGCCCGCCGCCGCGCGTGGTGGTAGATGCGCGGGTGACTGCTCCCGCGCATTTCAGCGCCGATTCAGGTGCGCGAGTGCATGCTCCGGCGCATTTGAGGCCTACTGGCGGACGACCGCGGCGGCGCCTTTCCTGAGCACGTACTTCTGGATCTTGCCCGTCGCCGTCTTCGGCAGCTCCTGCACGAACGTCACCCCGTGCGGCGCCTTGAAGTGGGCCAGGCGGCCGCGCGTGTGCTCGATGAGCTCCTTCTCGGTCGCGCTCTCGCCAGGCTTCAGGACGACGTACGCATGAGGCGCCTCTCGCCGCCTCTTGCACGGCAGGATGGCGAAGCAGCACCCCCTCGACCTCGAGCGACGAGATGTTCTCGCCCCCGCTGATGATCACATCCTTGATCCGATCGCGAATCTCGACGTAACCGTCCGGGTGCATGACGGCCGCATCGCCGGTGAGAAACCAGCCGTCGCCCATGACCTTCCTGGTCGCCTCGGGATCGTTGTAATACCCCTGCATGATCACATTGCCGCGCGCGACGATCTCGCCAAGCGTCGTGCTGTCCGCCGGCACGTCCTCTCCATCGGTGTCGACGACGCGCAGCTCGCCGGAGGTGATCAGCTCCACGCCGGTCCGGGCCTTGATGATGCCCAGCTCGGTGCTGCCGACCTTCTTGTGCTCCGGCCGAGGCTCGCAGATGGTGATGAAAGGCGCGGTCTCGGTGAGCCCGTACACCTGCGTCACCTCCCAGCCGAGATCACCTTCGAGGCGCTCGATCGTGGCGGCGGCAGGTGCGGCTCCGGCGGTGATGACCTGCACACCTTTCGGCACGCCCGGTCGGCGCGGCGCAGAGCCAGCCGACCTTCTCGTCGCGGATCAACTGGAAGACTCGCGCCGGCTCGACCTTCGGCAGGCAGATGTGCGTGCCCCCGACCGCGGTGATGATCCATACGAACGTCCAGCCGTTGGCGTGGAACATCGGCAGCGTCCAGAGGTAGCCGTCGCCGACCGTGATGTGGAAGTGGACGAGCGTGCCGACGACGTTGGCCCATGCGTTCCGGTGCGTGATCATCACGCCCTTCGGCTTGGCGGTCGTCCCGCTGGTGTAGTTGATGGTCAAGAGGTCGCCCTCGGCGATGTCGGCGCGCTTGAAATCCGGTTTTGCCGACGCGATGGCGGCTTCGTACTCGGTCCATCCTTTCCGCCCGCCCGAGCTGCCCAGGCTGAAGAAGTGCTCGACTCCGCCGAGCTGGTCGCGGACTCCATCGACTGCTTCGAGGTAGTCCGGATGGACGCACAGCACCCTGGCACCGGAGTGGGAGGTGATGTAGACGAAATCCTCCGCAGTCAAGCGGTAGTTGATCGGCACCAGCACGGCGCCGATCTGGGGTACGGCGTAAAACGACTCGAGCTGCTCGTGCGTGTTGGGTGCGATGTAGGCGACCCGATCGCCTTTCTCCACGCCCAGGGCCTGGAGCGCCGCCGACCAGCGGGCGCACCGCTCGAAGAACTGCTCGTATGTCAGCCTGAGGTCGCCGTCGACCACCGCTTCGCGGTCTCCGTAAAGCTTGCGCGCGCGCCGGGCGAACTCGAGTGGCGTGAGCGGGGTTTCCATCTCCGGATTATGAATTGAGCAAGAGAGCGAAGTCGGTGCCCTTGATGCCGCCGACGAAGGCGCCGTGCTGTCGCGGCTCCAGCTCGACCGCCCTCTCGTAGACGAACGCGTACACGTTCTCCAGCGTCCAGTCGCCGTAGCCCTGGATCCGCAGCCCGTAGCGAAGGCCCTGGTCCTTCTTGCCGCGCTCGAGGAGGTCGAGGGCACGGGCGTAAATGGCCTTGAGGATCTCGAGCTGCATCGACAGCTCGGCGATAGTCTTCGGGTCGCCCTCCGCCTCGACCAGCTGGTCGACCTGAGCTTCGAGGTCGGCGATCTCCTTCTGGTAGTCGTCCACCGTCACGACCCTCGTGACAAGTCTACCGGGCGACTAATGGATCAGGTAGTTCGAGGCGACCGAGGCCGCGATCAGGAGCGCGATGATGTTGACGACCTTGATCATCGGGTTGATCGGGGGCCCCGCCGTGTCCTTGTTGGGGTCGCCCACGGTGTCGCCGGTGACCGCCGCCTTGTGGGCCTCCGAGCCCTTGCCGCCCAGGTGGCCTTCCTCTATGAACTTCTTGGCGTTGTCCCAGGCCGCGCCGCCGCTGGTCATCATGATGGCCAGGAACAGGCCGGTGACGATGGCGCCGACGAGCATGCCTCCCAGCGCTTTCGGACCGAGGATGAAGCCGACAGCCAGCGGGGCCACGACCGGGATGATGCCGGGCACGATCATCTCGCGCTGGGCAGCGGCCGTGACGATGCGTACCGCGGTGCCATAGTCGGGCTTGGCCGTGCCTTCCATGATTCCCTTGATCTCGCGGAACTGGTGGCGGACCTCCTCGACGACCAGGCCGCCGGCTCGCCCGACCGCCAGCATCGCCAGCGAGCCGAACCGGAACGGCAGGATGCCGCCGAAGAACAGGCCGACTATGACAAGCGGATCGGAGAGCTCGAACCTGGCCGGGTGGCCCGCTTTCGCGAGCTCCTGCGTGTAGGAGGAGAACAGCACCAGCGCGGCAAGCCCGGCAGACCCGATCGCGTAGCCCTTGGTCACAGCCTTGGTCGTGTTGCCTACGGCGTCCAGCGGGTCGGTCACACCTCGAACCTCGTCCGGCAGATGCGCCATCTCGGCGATCCCGCCGGCGTTGTCGGTGATCGGGCCGTACGAGTCGATCGCGACGATGATCCCGGTCATCGACAGCATCCGATGCCGTAAAGTCCCGCGAGGTTGTAGCTGACCAGGATGCCGATGCCGATCACGGTCACGGGCAGCGCGGTCGACATCATTCCGATCGCCTGGCCCGCGATGATGTTGGTCGCGTGGCCGGTGACAGAGGCCTTGGCGATGAGGTGCACCGGCCAATAAGCGGTCTCGGTGAAGTACTCAGTGATGGCGACGATCAAGACTGTGATCACCACGCCGACGAGGCCGGCGAAGAACAGGTTGTTGGGATCGCCGACTCCGCCGCCCGCCTGCAGGTAGCCGTTGACGCGCATGTACTGCGTGACGAGGTAGAAGCCGATGACGGCCACCGCCACGGCGACGAGCAGGCCCGCGTAGAGCGCGCCCATGATCCACCGCGGGTTGAAGACGCGCACGAAGAACGTGCCGACGATCGACCCCACCACGCTCACGGCTCCGAGGAGCAGCGGGTAGATCACCCAGGCGATCTGGCCTTTGAAGAGCAGTGAGGCCAGCAGCATCGCGGCGATCATGGTCACGGCATAGGTCTCGAACAGGTCGGCGGCCATGCCCGCGCAGTCGCCGACGTTGTCGCCCACGTTGTCGGCGATGACAGCCGGGTTGCGCGGGTCGTCCTCGGGGATGCCGGCCTCGACCTTGCCGACCAGGTCGGCTCCGACATCCGCTGCCTTCGTGTAGATGCCGCCGCCCAGCCGGGCGAACACCGAGACCAGGCTCGCGCCGAAGGCCAGGCCGACCAGCGCGTCCGGGTTCTTGAAGATGTAGTAGGCGGCGGAAACGCCGAGCAGCCCAAGGCCGACGACCATGAAGCCCGTGACCGCGCCCCCGCGGAAGGCGACCTGCAGCGCCTTGTTCAAGCCCCCGCGCGCCGCCTCGGCGGTGCGCACGTTCGCCCGTACCGCGATGTTCATGCCCACGTACCCGGCGGCGGCTGAAAGCACCGCGCCCACGACATACAGGGCCGCGGTGGTCCAGTTGATCGCAAAGCCGATTACGACCGCGATCAGCACGCCGATGATCGCGATCACCGTGTACTGGCGGTTCAGGTAGGCGGACGCGCCCTCCTGGATGGCGGCCGCGATCTCCCGCATACGTTCGTTGCCGGCCGGCAACCGGAGGACCAGGGCGATGAGGACGACCGCAAAGAAGACCGCGGCCACGCCCCCGGCCACCCCGAACAGACCTAGATTCGGATCCACCAACCCTCTGCCTAAACCTTTGAATCAGAAAACGGCGCGGAGCGAAAGGGTATACGAACCGTCAACTGAACACGCGCCGCCGCCACCAGACCATGATCCCGCCGAACACCATCAGGCCCGGCATCAGGACGCCGGTGATGAAGATGAGCGTGCTCTGGTCCTGCTGCGTGAGCGGCAGCGGGAGGGCGCGGCTGGGCTTGGGCGGGATGGAGATGAGCGAGTCCTGTTCGGCCAGCCACTGAAACGACGCCAGCGTGAGTTCAAGGTTGGCGTCGCTGTTGTTGGGCGGCAGGGTGCGGTTCTCGGCGAACCCGCCGGTGCCGACGACCACGATCCGCGTGCGCTTGGCGCCGGCCGGCTGCTCGAGCGCTTCCATTATGTTGAACGGTCCGGCGGCATCGCCTGTCTTGCGGCCGAGGTCCTGCACCGAGCGCGGTTGGGCGATGGCGTACGAGGTCGACGACGTCGTGGCGATGGGCGTCGCCGTGACCCCGGCGGCCGGGAAGCCCGCGATCGCGGTGGTGAGCGGGAAGAACGACACATGGCCCTGGATGTCCTTGGTCATCGGCGAGTGGCCGTAGCTCGACACGGCCAGGATCGTCGGGTCGGAGCTGGCGCGGCGCGACGGATCGATCTCGATGACGAGCGCGCCAGAGAACGCGGGCCCGTACGGCTTGAGCGCCGCGTTGAGCGACTCGATGGTTTTGGGGTCCTTTGCCCATGGCTCGGCGGCGACGAGCAGCTTGCCACCGGCTGCCAGGTAGTCATCGACGGCCTTGACGCTCTGCGCCGGCAGCGCCGTTGTCGGATCGACGAGGGCGACCTCGTCGCAATCGCTCGGGATCGCGGTCGCCTGTGAGATCAGCAGGTCCCGCGTCGCGAAATTATTCTTGGCGAGAATGTCGGCGACGCTCGTATAACCGGCGCTCGTGTTCAAGTCCTTGAGGCCGCGCTCGCCGTCTCCGACCGCCCAGCACACGAGCGGCACGTGATCGGATTCCAGCTTGAGAAGTGCGGACGTGAAGTCGACCTCCCCCTGCGAATCGCGCGTGAGCAGCTCGGTCTTGCCCTTGTAGTCAAGGACGACCGTGTTGGGCTCCTTGATGGCGTACTGCTTCACGTCGACGCTGTCCGTGTCCACGTTCTCGCGCCGGTACTTCACGTGAGGGTTCTGCGCCGCATAGAGGCCGATCAGCGCCTCCGCGTCTGACTGCCCGTTGCCGGCCCCGGCGCGGAACAGCCCGATCACCTGGACATCGGCCTTGAGCCGCTGCGTCGCGAGGACCGATTGCGGCGCCAGCGTGTTGATGCCGCCGCGGGTGAGGTCGACCTGGAGGGTCGACTTCGACGCGTACACGTTGACGACCACGAGCGCAGCCAGAACCAGAGCCGTGACGACCAGGCTCAGCGAGCCCGCGCGCGCGCGCCGCGCCCACCGGCTCATCGCCATCGCCTCGACTCGAGCAGCCGGGTGGTGAGGAACAGCGCGCCGGCCGCGATGCTCAGGAAATAGACCGTGTCACGCAGCGTCACCTGGCCGAGGCTGAACGATTGGTAACGGTAATAGCCGGCGACGTAGTCGAAGAACAGGCTCAAGGGCGGGGTGGTGAAGAAGCCGAGCAGAAATGCCGTGTACCAGATGGCGAGCAGCGCGACGAGAGAGAGCACGTAGGCGATGATCTGGTTCTTCGTCGCGCTTGATGCCAGGACGCCGATGGCAATCGCGGCCGCACCGACCAGGAGCATGCCCAGGTACGCCGATGCGATGAGGCCGAGGTCGAGGGCGCCCACCTGTATGGAGAGGCCGGCGAAGGAGACTGTGGTCTTGTCCGGAAGGTAGACCGCGAGCAAGACCACGTAAACCAGCGTGGTGGCAATGAGGAGGACGAAGAACACGAATACGCCCAGCCACTTCCCCACCGCGAGCTCCCAGTCGCGCACAGGAGACGTCAGCAGCAGCTCGAGCGTCCCCTGGCTGCGCTCTTCCGCGATGAGGCGCATCGTCAACACTGGGACCAGGACCAGCGTCATGAAGCCGGTGATGATTCCGAAGACTCCATCCATCGTCGCCTGCTGCCCCGCCAGCACCGTGCCGATGAAGCCGAATCCCGACACCAGGAATGTGAAGACGCCGGCGACCACCCAACCCACAGGCGATACGAAAAGCGCGCCCAGCTCCCGGCGTGCGATGGCGGCCACATTGAGGACGCCCGTGGGCCACAACAGCGCGTGCACCGCATCCGCGACTCCGGGCTCGGAAGGCTGCACTGCCGCCGCCGGCTTGCGCACGACCCGCTCGCGCGGCTCCTCATGGCGCACCGAGGTACGAGCGGGGCGGGCGCCCGGCCGCGCCGCGGCCTTGACCGGTACGCCGCGACGCTGGGCGACGTGCTTGCGCGCCTTGGTTCGGGCGCGCCGGCGCGAGGACTTGCTCACTCCTCGCTTGCCTCTTCGTCGACCTCGTCCGGCTCCTCATCCCCGGTCAGGCTGAGGAACACGTCCTCCAGCGTCAGCCGGCGAGCCTTCACCTCCCGCACGCCGAGCCCGGCCTCCACCGCCGCGCGCGTCAGCTCTTCGCGAAGGCGCGGACTCGTGCCGGATACGACGGCTCGCCAGAGGTCATCGCCTTCCGAGGTGGCGGCGACTTCGTCGACACCGTCGACCTCGCGCAGCTTCGCCTCGATCTGTTCGGGGCCAGTTTCGCCCGTAAGGACCAGGTCGATCTCCTGCCTCTGGCTGCTGAAACGATCGGTGAGGCGCTGCGGCGTGTCGTCGGCGACGATGCGGCCCTCGTTGATGATCAGCACGCGCTGACAGGTCGCTGAGATCTCCGGCAGGATGTGGCTCGACAGGATGACCGTGTGCTGGCGTCCGAGCTCCTTGACCAGGTTGCGCGTCTCGCGGGCCTGGGCGGGGTCGAGCCCGGCGGTCGGCTCGTCGAGGATGAGCGCCTGGGGGTCGTGGACGATCGCCTGGGCCAGGCCGACTCGCTGGCGCAGCCCCTTGGAAAGCCGCGAGACCACTTCCCGACGCCGATCTTCCAGGCCGCACGCGCCGATCGCGTAGTCCACGCGTGCGCGCCGTTTCGACGGCGGCACGCCCCGCAGCCGGCACATCAGGTCGAGGAAGGCGGAGACTCGCATCTCGTTGTAGAGCGGGTTGGTCTCCGGCAGGTAGCCGATGCGCCGCCGCACCTCGCGAGATTGCGTGAAGACGTCGTAGCCGTCGATGCTGGCCCTGCCAGCGGACATGCCGAGGAAGCCGGCCAGGATCTTCATCGTGGTCGACTTCCCGGCCCCGTTGGGACCGAGGAAGCCAAGGACCTGGCCCTTGGGCACCGAGAAGGTCACGTCCTGGATCGCAGGGCGCTCGTCGTAGAACTTGGTGAGCCCCTGGACTTCGATCAAAGCGCTAGAAGTGTTACAGACGGTGCCCCGGGCCCGGTTGCGCGATCACCAGGCAAGGTCGAACGGTTCGAGGTTGCCCGCGGCCGCCGACCAGTCGGCGCGCACGTCGCTGACGTGGGCATGGCTCGGCCCACGGCGTGCGGCTTCGAGCAGGCGCTCCAGCTCGGGCCTGGGGCCCTCGGCCGTGAGCTCGACCGAGCCGTCCTCACGGTTGCGGACCCAGCCCCGAAGGCCGAGCGAACGGGCTTCGCGCATGAGGAAATATCTGAAGCCGACTCCCTGGACGTCGCCGCGGACCACGGCGTGGAGGCGCTCTGACGGCACGACTGTTATATCGTCCCCCGAATGGACTCGCGAGTTGTGCTGGGCGTCTCCCGCTACAACTCGGTCATCGTTGCCATTGGGGACGAGCTGGTCGGAGGGTTCACGGTCGATTCCAACTCTCACTGGCTGGCGGAACGGCTGCGCCTGCTCGGGTACCCGGTCAAGCGGATCACGGCGATCCGCGACCGCCCGGAGGAGATCGTCGAGCAGCTGCGGCGCGAGCTGTCCGATCCCGAGGTCACTCACGTATTCGTCAGCGGCGGCCTTGGGCCGACACCCGACGACCGGACCTTCGCCTCGGTTGCGCAGGCGTTGGGCCGCGAGCAGGTGATATGGGAAGAAACCCGCGCCCGCATCGAGCGCCGCGTGCGCCGGATGCACGAGGCCGGGCTGCTCGAGTCACCCGAGGTGACCGAGGGCAACCTGCGCATGGCCCGCATCCCGTCCGAGCCGGCGCACGTGTTCAAGAACAGGCGAGGCATGGCGCCGGGCGTGATGTACGAGGCGGACGGCAAGAGCATCTTCGTGCTCCCCGGCGTGCCGCTCGAGATGAAGGGCATCTTCACCGAGGAGCTGGAGCCTCAGTTCCTCAGCGGCGGGTCGGCCGCGACCGTGCGAGAGCTGCGCTTCACCTTTGCCGTTGAGGCTCGCTTCTATCCGCTCATGCGTGAGCTCGAGGAGAGCTACCCCGACGTCTCGGTCGGCTCATACCCGAACTTCGAGACCAAGGAGCTGGTGATCCGCTGCCTGGGCAGGGACCCCAAACATGTCGACGAGGTCATCGAGGTCATCCGCCGTCGCAGCGCGGAGCTGGGGATGGTGGGGGACGCCCGGTGACTCCCAACGTCATCTGCCTTCCGGGGAGCGTGGCGCCTGCCGCCCAGCGATACGCTCCCCTCCAGGCTCACCTTGGCGATCGCGCCAGGCTCTACCTGAAAGACCTCGAGGTCTACGCGGGCGACACGCCGCCGCCCGACTACTCGGTCGACATGGAGCTGGCGGCCCTCGAGACCTTCACGGATTTCCTCCACCTCGACCGCTTCCACCTCATCGGCTACTCGGGCGGGGGATTCATCGCGCTCGCATTTGCCGGGACTCGGCCCAAGCGCCTTCTCAGCCTGGCCCTCTTCGAGCCGGCAATGATTCCCGGCCCGATGACGCATGACGAGCAAGTGATGGCTGATGCGCTCGGCGCCCAGCTCTCCGGACTGGAGGGTGGCGACTTCATGTCGGCATTCGTGCGGCTGCAGCTGAAGCCCGGAGTCCAACCACCACCGCCGCCGCCACCGGCGCCGGGAATGCAGAAACGGCCGGCCGGCATCGCGGCCTTGATGCGGTCCTTCACCGCTTATCGATTCGATCGCGACCTGCTGCGCACACCACGCTTCCCGGTCTACCTAGGCTACGGCGACCTGACGCACGACATCGAAGCGGTCAAGGCCTCGGCGCTGGCACGTCTCTTCTCCGACATCCGCATCCAGCGCTATGCGGGCGTGCACCACTTCGTACCTGCAGACCGAATCTACACCCTCGACCACGCGGGGGCTCTCGAAGACCTGTGGGCGCGCGGATCAACCCCGAAGCTTGCGCTCCAGTAGGGAACGCTCGGCCGGGTTCTGGCACAGGTCCAACGCCCGGCGGCGGGCCTCGCGCGCGAGCACCGGCTCCCCGAGCTGATCCAGAAGCTCGGCGCGGGTGGAGTGGAACAGGTGATAGCCGCTCAGCGCCATCGCCAGGTCGTTGACCTCGCCCAGCGCGCGCTCGGGACCGGCGAAATGGCTCAGGGTGACGGCTCGGTTGAGACGCACGACCGGGCTGTCCGCGAGCCGCAGCAGCATGTCGTAGAGGAGGACGATCTGGTGCCAGTCGGTTTCCGGCCAGGTGCGCGCCTCCGAGTACAGCGCCGCGATCGCCGCCTGGAGCTGGTATTGCCCAGGCGATCGCATCGCCCCGGCGCGGTCAAGGAGCGCGACGCCCTCGGCGATGGACGACCTGTCCCAAAGGCCCCGGTCTTGATCCGGTAGCAGCACCATCTCGCCCGCCGCGTCGAACCGCGCGGCCGACCGAGCCAAGGTGAGCTTCATCAACGCGAGCAATCCGAGCGCCTCGGGCTGGTCGGGCATCAGCCGTGCCACCAGGCTCGCGAGCCAGATCGCGTCGTCGGCGAGGTCGCGCCGCATCGCCACCCGCGCCCCACGGCTGAGGTAGCCCTCGTTGAACATCAGATAAAGGACGGAGAGCACCCCATCCAGCCGCACCGCGAGCTCGCGGGCCTCGGGGACCCGGTACGGGATGCGGGCGTCGGACGATCTTTCTCTTCGCGCGCACGATGCGCTGCGCCACGGTCGCCTCGGCCACGAGGAACGCGCTCGCGATCTCCACGGTCGTGAAACCGGCCACCGCGCGAAGGGTCAACGCGACCTGCGCCTCCTGGGACAGCGCCGGGTGGCAGCACGTGAAGATCAGGCGCAGCCGGTCGTCGGCCTCGGGCGGTTCAGGCCCCAATGTCGCGCGCTCCAACTGCTCGAGCTTCCCGCGATATCGCTTGTCCCGGCGCAGGATGTCGATGGCGCGCCGGCGCGCCGTGGTCATCAACCACGCTCCTGGCTTGTCCGGGATGCCGTCTTCGGGCCATCTCTCGAGCGCAGCGACCAGGCTGTCCTGGACCACCTCCTCCGCGAGGTCGAAGTCGCCCAGCATCCGTACGAGGGCCGCGGTCAGGCGGCCGGCTTCCTCCCGGAAGACGGCCGCGACAACCAGGTCGGTGGCGTTGTGCGTCTTCTTCAGCCGTTCGAGTGGTCGACCACGGGCCGCACTTCGACGATTCCGCCGCCAGGCCAGGCCTTGGCCATGGCAAGCGCCTCGTCGAGATCCTTCACCTCGACGACCGCGAAGCCGCCGATGACCTCCTTGGCCTCGATGAACGGCCCGTCCGTGACGATGGCCTTGCCGTCCTTGATCCTGACCGTCGTCGAGCTGCTGGGGCCGCGCAGCTCCTCGCCGCCGACGATGCGGCCGGCCTTGCTGTTCTCCTCGAACCACCCGTTGACTCGCTCATAGGCGGCGGCAAGCTGTTCTTTGGGCAGGTTGTCCCAAGCCTCCTGGTCTGCGACGCTCCCGGCGAACATGAGGACGTACTTCATTCCGCTTCTCCAGCTAGGCGGTCTTTCGGTGCCGCTTCATTCATACGACGAACAGGGCCTGTCGGCTTCGACACGCTACCAACTTGGGATTACCCCGCGAAATCTTCGATTTCGCGAGGACCCCTCCCGGTGAACTCAGGCGCCTGCTTGGCCAGGAAGCTCATGATCCCGATGGCCGCATCGTCGCTCAGCGAGGCGCGGGCAAAGTTGCGAGCCTCGATCTCCAGGGCCTGGTCGAGGGGCAGGTCGTAGCCGCGCCGGACGGCGTCCTTGATCATGGCGATGGCGAAGGTCGCCGCCTTCGCCAGGCTCGCCGCCTTCTCGTCGACTGCTGCCGCAAAGTCCTCTGGACCAACCGCCTGGTCCACCCAGCCGACCGCCTCCGCCTCCCTGGCCGACAGCCGCGTCGACTCGATGATGTAGCGCAGGGCACGCGCCTTGCCGATGAGGCGCGGCAGCCGCTGGGTGGCCCCCGCGCCGGGAATTATGCCGAGCGACGATTCCGTCTGCCCGATCTTCGACCGCCCGTCCTCGACCATGATCCGGAAATCACAGCAGAGCGTGAGCTCGCAGCCGCCCCCCAGGGCATGCCCGTTGATGGCGGCGATCACCGGCTTCGGGCAGCTCTCGATGGTCGCGAAATGGGCGTTCATCCTTTTCATGAATGCGGCGATCTGGTCCATCGCGTCGGCCGACTGGCGGTCGATGGTGCCGAGCATCGTGAGGTCGGCGCCCACGCTGAAGTACTTCTCGTACTCGGACACGAGCACGATGACCCGCGCCTCGGGGTCATCGCCCAGGATCGTGAACGCGGCCGCCAGGTCCTCCATGAGATCCTCGGCGATCGCATTGTTGCCTTTGCGACGCATGACGACACGGGCGACCGGTCCTTCTCGCCTGATCTCGACCAGCTCGGACATCAGGCGGTGAACAGCGGGATGCCGCCCGCGACCTCGATGACAGCTCCCGTGATGTAGCCGGCCTCCTCTGAGCACAGGAAAGCGATGGTGTTGGCGATGTCCTCGGGCTGGCCGAAACGCTTGAACACCGTCCGCGCTCGGAAGCGCTCGTACATGGGGTTGGTGTCGGCCGCGGCCTTGCCGGCCTCGCTCTCGATGATGCCGGGCGCGATCGCGTTCGAGGTGATGTTGTGCCGCCCGCCCTCGAGCGCCGCCGTCTTCGCGAGCCCGATGAGGCCCGCTTTGGTAGCCGAGTAGGACGCCTGGCCAAAACCGCCCAGCGTGCCAGCGACGGAGGACATGAAGATGATCCGGCCCCACTTGTTCTCGACCAGGTAAGGCCAGGCTTCCTTCGTGCAGTTGAACGCGCCCGTGAGATTGACTTTCACGTCGCGATCCCACAGCTCATAGGCCTGGTTGGGAATCTGCGCCGTGTGGTCGAGCGTGGCCGCGTTGTTGATGAGGATGTCGATCTTGCCGAATTCCTCCTTGACCTTCTTGAACACGTCGCGCACCTGCTCGCGATTGGTCACGTCCATCTTGATCGCGAGAGAGCGCCGTCCCATCTTCCGGACTTCTTCCGCGGTCGCATTCGAATGCACCCAGCCTTGTGACACCGCGACCTGGGCCAACACGCTCCCGGCCGCATCGGCGGTCTTCTGTAGGTCCGGGTCGTCCTCGACCAGGATGTCCGTGACCACCACGTCGGCGCCGGCTCGCGCCAGGGTGAGCGCATCCTGGCGGCCGAGGCCGCGCGAAGCGCCGGTGACGATCGCAACCCTTCCCTTGAGATCGAACATGGCCTATCTCCTCAAACTGATCGTTGAGCGCTGGCCGGCGAGGGCGCGCGAGATGACAAGCCTCTGGATCTCCGCCGTGCCCTCCCAGATCTGGTAGATCTTCGCGTCGCGAAACCATTTCTCGACGGGGTACTCCTTGATGTAGCCGTACCCCCCGAGGACCTGGATGGCATCGGTCGTGACCTCCACCGCCACGTCTCCCGCGAAGCATTTCGCCATCGATCCTTCGGCGCGCTCGAAAGCACGTCCCTGGGTCGCCATCCACCCCGCCCGCCAGATGAGCAGCCGGGCGGCGTCGACCTTGATCGCCATGTCCGCGAGCTTGAACCCGATCGCCTCGTGCTGCCAGATGGGCTTGCCGAACTGCCTACGCTCTTGCGCATAGTCGAGGGCGAACTCGAAAGCCGCGCGGGCGATGCCAAGCGCGCCCGCGGCGACGCCGGGCCGGGTCGCCTCGAGAGTCATCAATGCGCCCAGCGCACCTGGGCCCGCGTTCTCCGCATCGGGCTCTCCGCCCAACCGGTGGTCGAGCGGCAGATGGCAGTCGTCGAGGATCACCTGGGCGGTGTGGCTCGCACGCACGCCCAGCTTCTGTTCCTTGCGCCCCATCTTCAAGCCGGGCGTGCCCTTGGGGACCAGGAACGAGGCGATGCCGGCGGGGCCTTTCGCGGGGTCGGTGTTGGCATAGATGACGTGGTAGTCCGCGATGCCGCCGTTGGTGCAGAACTGCTTGGTGCCGTTGAGCACATAGCCGTCGCTCACGCGCGTCGCGCGAGTCTTCATCGAAAGGGCGTCCGACCCCGAGTCGGGCTCGGTGAGGCCGAGGCCGCCGAGCACCAGCTTGTCCGGATTGGTGAACTCCGGCAGCCAGCGTCTCTTCTGCTCATCGGTGCCGCTGGCGCTAATGCCCGCGATGGCGAGCGCCATCGACTGGATGCAAACCGCGATCCCGGCACATCCCCAGTGCAGCTCTTCATTCAGGATCAGCTCGGTGAGGAAGTCGAGGCCCTGGCCGCCGTACTCCTCGGGCAGGAACGCGGCCGGAGTGAGGCCGAGCTTGTGCGCCCTGTTGACCACCTCGTATGGAAACTCCTCGCTCTCGTCGTGACGCGCGGCCACCGGGCGGATCTCGTTGACCGCGAAGTCGTGCGCGAGCTCGCGGATGGCCTCCTGCTCGGGCGTCAGCGAGAAATCGAGCGGCAACGCGCGACTAAAGGTACTCGGCCGAAGCCTTCGTCAGGATCGGCTCGCCCCGCTGGTTGACCGCGCTCAACGCGAGCTTTCCAGGCCCGGAAACATAGGCCGCGAACGTCACCGTGTCGCCCGGCTCGACCATCCCGCCGAACCGGCAGTACAGCCGCCTCAGGCGACGCGCGCCGCCCGCGGCCTCCGAGGCGACGGAGCAGAGGATCCCCATCTGCAGGAGTCCGTGGGCGATGACGCCGGGCAGCCCCACGGAGCGGGCAAAGTCCGCATCGCGATGGATTGGGTTATGGTCGCCCGAGGCCTCGGCATACGCCGCGATCTGGTCTGTGTCGAAGGTGACCACCCGCTCGATTCTCTTCACTGAGGGGCCCCCGCGAACTCACGGCGCAGCCTCCGAGTTCGTGGGGTACTCACGATCTGATCACGAACAGCGCGCGCGACCTGCAGACGCCCGAGCCATCCGCGCCCGTGGTCGTGCTCTCGAAGGTCAAAAAGCGCATGCCGCGGCGGCTGATGTCGGAGACGACGCGGCCCTGCGAGGTGACGGTCTCGCCCGGTTCCGGGTGACGTTCCCATTCGAATTCCTGTTCCGCATGCAGGAGTCGAGCGAAATCGACCTCTGCTTCGGGATCGCCGAACAGAAACGGCGCGGTGGCGCCCAGGCAGTACACGGCCGCGAATGTCGGGGGCACGCCCTCGGGTGGGTCGGCGCCGATGGCTTTCGCGAAGGCCGCGACCCGTTCTGGATCGATCTCGGTGGTGACCTCCGGGTAAGTCTTGCCTTCGACTCCCAACTCTTAGATCGGAACTCTTAAATCGGGCGGAAGCGCGCCAACGTTCGGCGCAAGAGGAGCGGGCGCAGCGCCGTCCAGGCCTCCATCACGGATGCCCGGGCTGCCCGCGCCTGGTCAGGCGGTGCATAGGCCGCGACGACGAAGCCGCTCGCCAGCGATCGGAGCGGCCCGGACGCCTCCGGGAAGCTCAGCGCCAGGCGCCGCCCCATCTCGAACGGTGTCTCCCCCACGCGCGGATCGGCGCCTAGGAGCCGCGTCAGGGTGAGCGTCCGCCGCCAGACTCCCATGACCGTGCGCGGACGGAGGTACCGCGCCACTGCCGCAAGAAGCACCAACAGTAGTGCAAGAAAGACGCCAACGATCCTCGTCAGCGTGCTGGTGTCGGGAATGCGAAACGGGAAACCGCCGGCGCCGGCGCCGGTGCTCGAGGGCCCGTTCGGCTCGCCGGGCTGGTGCCCCGCCGGGCCGACGGGCGCAGTCCCGGCGCTTCCGACCTGCGACGGGTCGCTGCAGAGGTTGTCGCGCAGGCAGATGTTGGACCCGGTCGCGCCCCGGGGAATCGGCTCGTAGAAGCGGTCGTTGGTGGGCTCGAACTCGATCCAGCCGTACTTGGGGAAATACACCTCCACCCAGGTGTGAGCGTCGTCGCTGTGTACCACATAGTCGTTGGTGGCGGTGTCGTACTGGCCAGGGCCGAAGCCGCTCACCAGGCGGCTCGGAATGCCCAGCGACCGCAGCATGTCCCCCATCGCGGTGGCGAAGAACTCGCAGTACCCCTTGTGTGAGGTGAAGAGGAAATAGGCGAGCGGATCCTCGCCGCCGGTCGGCCGGGGCGGGGTGAGCGTGTAGGCGAACTTGTCGCTTCGAAGGTATGCCTCGATCGCTGTCGCGGCGTCGTATGGGGTCTGCGCGCCGGCATCGCGCACCACCTGGATCGCGAGGTTGTGGATCGCGCTGAGCACGCCGGGGCTGCGGTAGGTGGCGTCCGGCAGGATTGTGTATGACTTCAACCAGTCTGCATAAGAGGTGCCGGCGTTCCGCAGGTCGGCCTCCGTCGCGGTCGAGTACTCGACGGTGGCGGTGTACGTGCCTCGTGAGGTGCGCGGCGACAGGCTCGACAGGCGGTCGATGTTCATCAAGTCCCCGGCTCTGAGGGGCGGGGTGAGCTCCTCGGTCGCCGTCGTTTGCCGATTGACCTTATCCAGCCGCCCCGGATAAAACAGAACGTCGGAGCTCGCGCTCGGTGGCGCGACCATCCGCACGTTGAAGCCGGCAAGGGCCAGCTTCACATAGTCCTCCGCGTAAGGCGGCGACTGGCCGCTCGCGATCGCTTCTTTGAACGAATTGTTCTCCTGGTACCTCCACGCGCCCGCCCATAGCAGCGTCTCGTTGACCCCCCGGAAGTAGTGCGGGCCGACGAAGTCGCCGGCCACCGTGTAGGTGAAGACGATCTGATGAGTGCGGTGCAGCGACGAGTTGAGAAGGACGTCTGGAGAGAACCCGGTGGTCGCGCCGTTGCCTCCCGCTCCTGTTCCGAGCGCCCCCGGATGGCTGAGCGTTTGCAGCAGCTGGGCCCAGCTGCTGAAGGCGCTCGATTCCATATCGACGGTGCGGTCGACCGTTGAGATGGGCGGCAGCATGATCGCGAGCACGATCAGCGCGGCCATGGCGACCAGGCCGCTCTCCCAGAAGTCCCAGCGCGCGTCACCCGTGAGCTTGACCCGTGCACGGGCGGCGTTCGCGATCGAGCCCGTGTAGTTCGACCACAGCAGCAGCGCGAGCGTCAGCACCAGCACCGCAAGCACGTAGCCGTTTTGGTCCTGCGGAAAGTTGAGGAGGTTGGTGGCGAATGCGGCGGCGCCGGGCACGAGCCCGAGGAGTGGCCGCCGCCAGCGCAGGGCGCACCAGGCGAGCCAGCCCCCCGTCACCCACATCAGCCAGCAGATCAGATAGAGGTCGAACGCGGCGTCCGCGACGGCCGTCCCGTCGAGGATCCGGATCCACCACGCATTCAGCAGGCCCAGGCCGACTGGGTCGCTCGGGTGCAGCGTATGCGCCGCGGGCCAGGCCGCGTAACCGGCGACGACCGGGCCGATCGCCATCCCGATCCCCACCCCCACGCCCCATGGGATCGGCGCCAGCGCGAGGAGGCCCATGAGGATTGCGGCCGTAAGGGCGGCCAGCGTGACCACCTCGATGCCCGGCACCCAATCCGCGGTGACGGTCGACTTGGCGATCGTCAGGGTGAGCAAGAAGACGAGGATCGACGTCCAGACCGCGCCGCCGGGAATGCCCGCGCGGGTGCGCTGCAAGAGCTGCCGGGGGAAGCTAGCCGATACGAATTGCATCTCGAGTCCTCATGAGGCGTGCGAAGTCGTCGCCCTTGCGTATCACGTAGAGATCGACGTCCTGGCCGAGGTCGAAGCTCGGGTTCTGATCGGGGCCGCCGAAGCTGGCCCCATCGAGGTAGAAGACGATCAGCGTGGATCGGCGCCCGCGCACCGCCTGCAGGAGGCGCACCCACTCCTCGTCGGCGCTGGGAGTGATCACCGCGATCGCGCGGCGGGGCAGGCGCCGAATCCGATCCCAGGCCAGCGTCTTGGTCAGGGGCGTGCGGCCGTCGGCGGACGCCACGGCGAGGTAGTCGAGGATGACGCGGTCCTGCCGCACCGCTCGATGCGGCTCGAGGATCGTGCCCCGGGAGTCATTGGCGATCAGGCCCACCTGCCGGCCGCGGCTGTGGACCTGCGCGGACATCGACGCGGCCAGGCTGACGGCGTACTCGACAGTGGACTCCTCGCCTTCACCGGAGTGAACGTTGCGATCCAGGTCGAGCAGGATCCAGAGGTCGGTCGTGAGCGGCTGCTCGAACGTCTTCGACATGAGGCGTGCGTGACGCGTCGAGAGCGGCCAGTGAATGCGACCGAAGCTGTCGCCGGGCACGTAGTCGCGGACGCCGCTGGTGTCGGGCGGGTAGTCGGCCCAGTTCCCGAGGCTCTGCGAGCTGCCGACCTGCAGCGCGCTTGGGGTCATCAGGTCCGGGATCGGACGCACGCGCGGATAGACCAGCAGCGTGGTCCTGTTCCCGGTCCTCACCTCCTGGTTGAAGAGGCCGAAAGGCTCGCGGACGGTGATCGACGTCGGCCCGAACGACATCCAACCGCGGCGTCGGTAGACGCCGCGCGTCTTCCAGCTCACTACCTCGCTGCCGACCGAGATCACACGCCCAGGCTGGTAGTCCGGAATCTGGCCCACATCACGGATCTCCACCCAGGGAGCCGGCACCCAGCCCGCCCGCCGGACCTCGATGACCTCTTCGTACGGCTCGCCGACCGTGGGCGTGCCAGGGTCGAGCTTGCGGCTGAGGCTGAGGCCGCGGATGGCGATGCGCGGCCACACCCAGGAGATCAGGAACAGAAGGCCGAGCGCGTAGCTGAAGGCATATGCGGGCCGGTACCCGGTGAGGTAGGTGAAGAAGAACAGCAGGACGAGTGCCGCGGCGAGGGCAACCTTGTTCACTTTGATGCCAACGCGGTGTGTAGGCTGGGTTTATCCCAGCCGTCCCCCTGCGTGTCCATTCCAGGCGCCTCCATGCATTGCCAGGAGTACCCCCGGGTGGGTTTCCGTAAGGGAGGGCCGCAGCCCTCCCTTGCGAATTTATCCGTCGTAGGCCATCTGGGGCACATGCTCACGCTCGAGAAGGCCCGCCACCAGCTTGCCGGCGCTCTGCCCCTGCATCTCCGCGTTGGGGCGAAGGATGATCCGGTGCGCCAGCACGGGCTCGGCGAGGACCTTGATGTCGTCGGGGATCACATACGAACGGCCCTGGACCGCGGCCAGCGCCTGGCTGGCGTGGAAAAGGTTGATCGTGCCTCGCGTGCTCGCGCCCAGCGCGACCTCAGGGTTGCCGCGCGTCCGCCCCACCAGGCGGGCGATGTAGTCGCGCAGCTCCGGCTTGACGAAGACGTCGCGCACCGCGCTCTGCGCCGCGCTGAGCTCGTTGGGCGACACGACCGGTTGCAGCTCCAGCATCGGGGACTCGACCTTGCGGTGGCTCAGCAGGATCGATTCCTCCTTCTCGGAGAGGTAGCCGAGCCTGACCTTCATGAGAAACCGGTCGAGCTGTGCTTCTGGGAGCGGGAAGGTGCCTGAGTATTCGACCGGGTTTTGAGTCGCCATGACCATGAACGGCTTGGGCAGGTCGTGCGTCTCGCCGTCGATGGTCACCTGGCGCTCTTCCATCGCCTCCAGCAGCGCGGCCTGCGTCTTGGGACTCGCACGGTTGATCTCGTCGGCGAGGAGGACTTGCGCGAACACTGGGCCGGGCCTGAACTCGAAGTCGTTGTCTTTCTGGTTGAAGGCGCGGACGCCGGTCACGTCCGACGGCAGCAGGTCGGGAGTGAACTGGATGCGGCGGAACGAGCAGTCGAGAGAGCGCGCCAGCGATTTCGCGAGCATCGTCTTGCCCACGCCCGGGACGTCCTCGATGAGGAGGTGTCCCTCGCAAAGAAGCGTCACCAGGCAGAGGCGGACTTCCTCTTCCTTGTTGACGATGGCCCGGCCGACGTTGGCCATGAAAGCGTCGGCAACCCTGGTGACGACGTCGGTCACCAAGCCGGGCGGGCCCCCATATCCGCGATTATAGATTTGACCCTCCATCGGCCATTCGAAGTGAATACGCGTGGCCGGTTGCGTTGGTTCCGCTCCGCGTTACGTGGAGGCCTTCCCAGACGTGATGGCTATTCAGAGGATGAGACTCAAGCTCGCACTCGTGGTCGCGTTGATCGCCTGCGCCTGCGGCTCGGCCGGCGGCTGTGGAGCCGTGGGCTCTCCGCTGACCATCGACCAGCTCAAGTTCAAGGTCATGGACGCGGTCGGCGTTCCAATCTTTTGCGACCCCGACTACTACCCGATCGCGCGCGCGGGCGGCGAGCAGGCAAGCGCCGACACCTACTACCCACAGATCCGGGCCGACGCCGAGCTCCACTCGGCCATCGTCGCGCACGAGAACCTGCCGTCCGGCGACCTCGACGAGGCGCAGAAGCTGACGCTCTATCGAGCTTTCAAGCGCCTGCGGGTCATCGTCCTGACGAAGACCGACAACACCTATTCGTTCGAGCTTCGGGTCAAGGGGCAGGGGGCGAACGCGGTCGATCTCGTCGACGGCTCGGTGCGGGTCGACGGTGTGGTCACGGTCGCCTCGCGCAAGGCCAGCGGCATGCCTCCATGCCCGATCTGCCTCGCAGCCGGAACGCTCATCGCCACGCCGAACGGCGATGTGCGGGTCACCGACATCCGGGTCGGAATGACCGTGTGGACGGTGGGGAGTGATGGCACGCGGATCGCCGAGCCGGTCGTGATGGTCGGCAGCACCCTGGTGCCGCCGACCCACCTCATGGTTCACCTCCGCCTGGCCGACGGCCGCGAGCTGCTGGCGTCGCCAGGGCATCGCACCGCCGACGGCCGCCCGATCGGCAGGCTGGCGGTGGGTGATGCGCTCGACGGCTCGATCGTCACGTTGTGGGAGCTGGTGCCGTATGACGGCACGCGAACCTACGACCTCCTACCCGCCGGTCCGACCGGCGAGTACTGGGCCGACGGAATTCTGCTGTCGAGCACCCTCACGCGATAACCGTCGAGCTGCGGCTAGGAGACTTCCTCTTCCTCGACGAGTCGCAGGGGGCTGCTGACGTTGAGGCCCAGGTGCCGGGCGAAGAAGCCGGCCACGCGCTCGACGTACAACGGTCGATCCGCCTCGTAGGCGCCGGTGTGCGGAGCGCCCTGCACGATCCAGATCTCGCGCGGGCCGCGATAGGCGTCGTAAAGGCGGCGGCCGTGGTGAACGGCCACGATGTCATCCGCCCCGCCGTGGATGAAGAAGAGTGGGCGCGGCTCGAGCGAGCTCAGCACCGCGATCGGGCTCGACTGCGACAGCCGCGATCCTGTGCGCATCCGGAACATGAGCCCAGCCAGCCACACGAACGGCGCGCCCGGCAGCTTGATCGCGCGCCGCACGTTCTCAGCCAGGACCGCGCGCAGGTCGCTGAAGGGGCTGTCGAGGACGAGCGCCTGCACGCCAGGCTCACCGGCTGCGCCCAGCAGCGTTACCACTGCCCCCATCGAATAGCCGAGCAGCCCGATGCGCGCGTTGGGAATGCGCTTGCGTGCGAAGGCGATGACGGCTTCGAGCTCGAGGACCTCTTTGATCCCGAACGTGATCGGCGCGCGGTCGCTCCCGGGCCAGCCTCGGTACGAATAAAGGATGACGTTGAAGCCTTTACGCCAGAGCCCGGCCGAGATCCCGAGAGAACCCTGGCGCTGGCCCTTGTGGCCGCCTGACACGATCACCGTTTGCGGCGAGCCGGGCTGGCGGAAATGCCAAGCCCCGAAGTTGACGCCGTCGGCGGTGACCAGCTCCACCTCTTCGTAGTCGGCCTGGAATTCGAAAGGCGTGAAGGTGAAGTCGTCCAGCGGACGCGGCCGTGTGGGCACGAAAGCGCGCCGGTAGAGAAAGTAGGACACGCCCAGGTAAAGGACGAGGAGGAGGGCCGGGACCAGCACGATGTAAGGCATCGGTACCTGCTTCGAAGCTTAGGCCACCAGCTACTCGAATACGCGAGTCAGCTGGTAGAGCTCGGCGGGCACGCGGCGGGTCTCGCGGATCACGTCGGCGAGCGGCACGACCTCCACCTCGCCGTTGCGGCGGATCGGGATCACGCCGCTCCTGCCCGCGGCGATCAGCTCCACGGCGTGCACGCCCAGGCGAGTGGCCCAGATGCGGTCGGTAGGCGTCGGCGAGCCTCCGCGCTGTAGATGGCCGAGCACGGTAACCCGCGTCTCGAAGCCGGTCTCTCGCTCGACCATGCGCGCCAGCGCGTCGCCTATCCCGCGCTTGGCGAGCTGGACGTGGCCGAACGCATCTGTCTCCCCGGCTCCACCGGCCTCTTGCTCGAGCTCCGGGATGTGGGCGCCTTCGGCGACCACGATGATGCTGAAGAGCTTGCCTTCCCCGCGGCGCCGGTAGAGATGCCCGACGACGTCCCCCAGCGTGAGCGGGAACTCGGGAATGATGATCAGGTCTCCTCCGCCGGCCACCCCGCCGAAGAGCGCCACCCATCCCGTGTCGCGGCCCATCACCTCGACCACCATCACGCGGTGGTGGGCCGATGCGGTCGTGTGCAGCCGGTCGAGCGCTTCGGTCACCACGCCGACGGCGGTGTCGAAGCCGATACAGAACTCGGTGACGCTGAGGTCGTTGTCGATCGTCTTCGGCACGCCGACGGTTTGAAAGCCGGCCTCATGCAGCGCGGACGCCACGCTGAGCGTGTCGTCGCCCCCGATTGGAACCATCGCGTCGACGCCGTGACGGCGCAGCACGCGGATGACCGAAGCCACGCCGTCCTTCAGCTTGAGCGGGTTCGTGCGCGACGTGCCGAGGATCGTGCCGCCGAGCGGAAGGATGCCGCGGACGTCCGCGGGCCGCAGCTCGTCGATCGCGCCGCCGTTGAGGCAGCCCGCCCACCCGTTCTGCACCCCGCTGACCGAATGACCGAGCTGGAACGCGCGTCGAGCCACGGCGCGGATCGCCGCGTTCAGGCCGGGCGCGTCTCCACCGCCGGTGAGGATCCCGATTCGCACGACCCACATAGGGTAACGGCTGCTACGACCTGGCCAGGCGATCCAGGAGCTCGGGCAGCGACACCTCGGCCAGCGAGCCCAGCTGCAGGTCCGCCTGACCGAGGTCGAGGCCCGCCGTGATCGGGTTGGGCACCGCCACGCAGCGCAGACCGGCGCGTTTGGCGGACGCGATGCCGTTCGGCGAATCCTCGATCGCAACTGACTCGCCGGCGCGGACGTCCAGGCAGCTGATGACGGCGAGGTAAAGGTCCGGCTCGGGCTTCACGTGCTCGACGTCGTCGCGGCACCGCACGCAGTCGAACCGGTCTCGGATCCCGAGGCGTCGCAGGTGGCCGTCCACCCAGTCCAGCGACGAGCTCGACGCCACGCCGAGCCTCAGGCCGAATTCGCGTGCCGCCTGAGTCAGGTCCTCAACGCCGGGCAGCAGGGGCTGGGCAAGCACCAACTCCACGCGCCGCTCGATGCGCCGCTGGATCTCCTCCTGGGGAAGGGGCCGCCCGAGCCTCTCCTCCAGGTGGCGCTGTGGGTGGAATGCCTGGTTCGAGGAGCCCACGGTCTTCACCCATGACTCGAACGGCAGCGCCTGCCCATGGGCCTCGTAGACCTCGACCCAGGAGCGGTAGATCGGCTCCTCCGTGTCGAGGATGAGGCCGTCGAAATCGAAGACCAGGGCTCGAATCAAATCGGCACGCAACTGTAGCTATGAGTCGGGTCCAAAGTCTTAGCATCGCGCTTGCAGTCAAAGCTCCAGTGGCCTCCAGAACATCCCGCTTCACGCCCATGGGCGACCGTCAAGCCTCACCAGGCTGGATCGGCGCAGCGCTGTCGGGCTTTGCCCTGATCGCGGTCGCGGCCATGCTGGTCGTCGTCTTCGGCTTTCTGGACGCGACCCGTTACACGTCGATCCAGAACCTTTTCACGCCCGACCCGCCCGCCGCCGCCGGCATCCTCGGCGTGGTCGGGGGTGCCGAGGGCGTCACTTTGAGCATCGTCATCCTGGTCGTCGTCTTCGGCATCCAGATGACCTCGTCGCGCTACTCGCCCCGCATCATCGGGCTCTTCACGACCAACCCGCTGAACGCGATCGTCCTCGGCTTCTCCCTCGCCTCGATCCTCTACACGTTCCTCGTCCGCGGCGAGGTCAAGACCAACTACGTGCCCGACTGGAGCGTTGGGGCCGCCGTCGTGCTGGGCGTGATCAACTTCGCGATCGTCTTTCCGTATATCGGCTACATCTTCGCCGTGATGCGCGCGGAGACTCTCGTCAACAGCATCAGGGGCCACGCGCGCCGCCACCTGGCCGGTGCGGTTGCCGGCAAGAGCATGGTCAAGTGCCGCAACGACCTGCTCACATCGATGAACCAGGTGACCGACATCGCCCTCGGCTCGGTGCAGCTGGGCGACATGCCAGTGTGCCTCCTGACGATCGGTGTGCTGGGCGAATTCCTCGCACAGGATTACTCCAGGGTCAAGAAGGGCTTCGGGCCGGAATGGTTCCAGGTCGGCCACGCCGAGCTCCCCGGGGACTCGGACCAGATCGTCGCTGAGGTGAACCGAGCCCACACCTGGGTCGAGTACACGGTGCTGTCGAGCTTCGTGCACCTTGTCGGCCTGACGCCCGCGCACAGAAAGGAGGCGGTGCACGCCATTGCTGTGGCGACGCGGGACATCGGCCTCGCGGCCATCGACCGCGGCGACCCCGAGGTCGCCGAGCTCACCGTCCGCTTCTTCAACACCTATCTGCGCGCTGCGTTGAACCAGTCGGCGCCCACATTCGCCTCGTCGACCATGAACGAATATCGCCGCTACGCGATCGGAGCCCTGGAGTGGCGCCCGGACATCTCCGTCGAGGCCGCCGCGCACGTTCTCCGCTACGGCCGCCATTTCGACGAGGCTGGAATGCCGGCAATTTTCGGGGCCGCCGCCGAAGACGTCGCGGATCTCGCCATCGAAGCCCGTTCGCGAGATCCGGAGGTCACGCGACGGCTCGCATTGTTGCTGGTCCGCAACCTCCTGGAGCTGATCCCCAACGCCAGGCCGATCGGCCTGAACGGTCTCTTCAAAGCCGTCGCCAAGCTCACGTTCTGGGCGATGGCGGCCGACTCGAAGGACGTCGCGCACATCCTCGTCGAGGGCATCGCGGCCGCTCCGCCCGATTTCGTCGATGCAGCCCTCGACCGCATGGAGGTCATGCAGAACGGTTTGTTCTGGGAGGTCAACGAGCGGGTGGTCGCGTTCGACTGGGTCGAGGAGCCTCTCCGCGCTGAGATCCCCCGGCTTCGCACCGCCCTTCGCCGCGCGAAGGCGTCCGGCCGCGGGCCGGCTCTCGAGCTCGACGACCCTAGGCAGGGCGGACCGGTCGACCTCGTGCCGGTGGAACCGTCAGTCCCGGCGCAATCGAACGGCGCTGCGAAAGACGGCGAGGCCGCGAAGCCGGCTACGCCCGCGGTGCCTGCTGGTTGATCATCGCGGTCGACGTCGACTCGAAATAATCGAGCAGCGCTCGTCGCACCTCCGGTGCAAGCTCGAGCGAATCGACCGCCGCAGCCATGTGAGCGAGCCATGCGTCGCGCTCAGCCGGGCCGATCGCGAACGGCTGGTGGCGGAGGCGCAGCCTGGGATGGCCCCGGCGCGCGCTGTAGTCGTCCGGCCCGCCCCAGTACTGGATGAGGAAGAGTGTCAAGCGCTCGGTGGCGCTGGACAGGTCCTCCTCGGGATAGAGCGGGCGCAGGATCGGGTCTGAGCCGACCCTGGCGTAGAAAGTCTCCACCAGCCTCTTGAACGTGGCGGCTCCGCCCGCGGCCTCGAACACGGTCACGCCTTTGAACATAGGGGTCCCCATAGACTTGTGCACGACGTGGCCAGAACCCGCCAGCTTCGGATCAGCTTCCTGTTCGCGCTCGTGATGCTGATCGCGCAGTTCCTCCTGGGCATGGCGGTCAACCTCTTCGTGAAGATCCCCGACCAGCACCCGGGCGCGAACCCTCCGGAGTACTTCAGCGGGGTCGTGCAGAGCGTGACCTGGGCCATCCTCCACGGCAACATCTGGCTCGAGATCCACGCCGGCTTCGGACTGGTTCTCGTGGTCGCCGCCATCGGCACACTCGTGCAGGCGATCGGGAATGGGCAGCGCGGCATTGTGCTGTCCGCGGTCCTTGGGTTCATCGGTGTGCTCGGTGCCGGCTTCAACGGCGGCAGCTTCTTGAACTACCACCAGGACTTCAGCTCGATGCTCATGGCCGCCGGGTTCGCGATCGCGGTCGTCGCTTATTCGGTCGGGCTTTATATCGCCAACGACGCCGCGACCGCCAGCAGCGCAGCCGCCTAGAACTCCCACCTCGTGGGTGAGCCCGTGAAGTCGCAGTCCTGGATGCCGAACGCCCACGCTGGGTGGACGCGAAAGCAAGAGTTGACCTCCGGGTCGAGCATGTCGATCTTGTAGTCGGTCTCGTACTTCGCGTTCTCCAGCGCCAGCAGGGTGGCGAGATCACGCGGGTCGGTGACCAGCTCTGCTGTGCCTCCAGCACGACCGGGTTCAGGGCGTCCTCGGTGGTGACCACGCACCGGGGGCGGGCAGCGTGCCGTAGCCCGGCATGTAAGGACGCGAGGCGCTGGGCAGGCGCGACATCAGGCCGCGGGCCGGCTCAACCCTGCGCCATGCAGGAGCTCCTGCACCGGCCTCGCGATGACCTGGGCCGCTTTGAGGCCGGTCGCCTCGAGGTACCGCTCCACGATCGTCCTCCCCCCCGCGTATCCGCCCATGTGAGGCACGCCTACGGGTTCGGTGCCGAGCCTGCGCGCCACCTCGTCGCCCAGCACGTACGGGCTCCAGTCGCGAAACGTGGTACCGCTGCCGAATGCGGCGGTGACCTTTTCAAATGCGTCGTCCAGTACTTTCCCGGTCACGTCCTGGTACCAGGCGCCCGTCGAATCGGGCCCGCAAACCTCGATCGTGAATACCTCGGCGAGACCCTCGTGCACAACCCATTCGGCGAGGTTGAACGGGCCTTCGACGTTGGGAGTGCGGATGTTGTGCGCCAGCTCGTGCACCGCGCACGCGCCAATCCTCGTCTCGTTGTAGTCCGTCGGCCACGCCACCATCCAGATCGTGCCCGGGTTGGCGCCCATGCCGTAATAGCCGTGCGTGCGCTCGAGAAAGATGGGGTCGTCGGGGTTGCCGAGCGTCAGCGTGACCTCGATGCGGTCCGGGTGGTGGATGCCCGGCAGCGCCGCGTATTGGTAGTCCCACGCGCGCGCGAGGTCGCGCTTGATCTGGCCCCACGCGTCGGCCTTGACCAGCCGGTCGACCGCCGCCGGATATCGCGGGTCATCGACATGGACACGAAATCCGTCGCCCTGCTCGTGGATCTCGCGGAGCATCCCCATGCCCGCGGTGTCGAACGACGAGACTCCCCGCATCGCGGCGAGAGCATCGAGTCTTGCCTGCACGGGCAGGGTGAATAGCCGCTGCAGCGCTGGAGCGTCGTCGTGCACGACGAACTCCATCAGGTCGTCGGTGCTCAGCGCCATCGTTTACAGAAACCTGAAGCCTTCGTCGGCCATCTCGTGTAACTAGTTTGCAATTGTGAGCCTGGACTCATCCCGGATCGCTGCCCTGGCCGACCGGCGGATCGTGGTCCTCGTGCGGGGATGGGCGCCGTTTGTTCTGCTCCTCGTCGCATACGAGGTCATGCGCGACCTCGCGTCGGCCGTGGACCTCCCAGCCCACGACCTGGCTCGACTCGACCGCGCGCTCTTCGACGGCTACCAACCGACCCTGGTACTGCAGTCGGCGGTGGGTCGGCTCGCTGACGCCGACGTGTTCGAAGACATGGGCAGCGTGATCTATGCGACTCATTTCCTGCTGCCGGTCGCGGTCGCCGCCTGGCTCTGGTGGAAGGATCGGGCCGCCTTCCGAAACTTCGGTTTGACGCTCGTGATGCTCTGCCTGCTGGCTTTCATGACATATGTCGTCGCGCCCACCGCCCCGCCGTGGCTCGCCCAGCCGGCGTCGCTTCGAAACCTCATCGATGTCGCGATCCAGCGCAGCGCCGTGCCGCCCGGACTGGTCTGGCTCTATGCGCATCACGACTACAACCTCTATGCGGCGTTTCCATCGCTGCATGCCGGCTTCCCGGTCGTCGCCGCGATCGCGGCGTGGCGGCAGAATCGGAAGGTGGGAATCGCACTGTGGATTTGGGCGGTGATCATCTGGATCGTCGTCGTGTACCTGGGCGAGCATTACGTCTCAGACGTGATCGGCGGAATCGCATACGCGGCCATCGCAGTCGCCATCGTGCGAGCTGTCGCCGCGTACCGGTCACGGCGGACCTCATCCATCAGTTGGCGATTGCGGGCGTGACCGCGGGGACCACCTCCGAGTAGCGGTCGATCTCCTTTTCCGTGGGCAGGAACCACGCGATGACGATGGTGACGAGGACCAGGATCACGTGGGTCATCAACGACTTCTGCAGGCCGATCACATCCGCGATCGCGCCATTGATCGGGATCCCTACCGCACCGGTCACGAACCCGAGCCCCATGACCAGGCCGGAGGCAAGGCCGGCGCGTGACGCCATCAGCTGCTGGGCCATCAGCAGCATCAGCGGCGCCGTCGACGCGGCGAGGAACCCGATGAGGATCGCCGTTGCGAACGCCCAGCGCCCGGGGAAGACCGTGAACAGGAGGATGGCCGGGATGCTCAGCACGAGGGTCGCGAGGATCAGGGTCCGGCGGCCGTAGCGGTCGGCAAGCGATCCGACGCCGACGGTGCCGACCGCGCTTGCCAGCACGAGGGTTGTCACGAGCGGCCCGTAGAACTCCGGCCCATAGCCGAGCTGGCGGTACCAGGTCGGCGTGAAGGCTTGAAAAACGCCGACGGTCCAGCTGCGCGACATCATCACCGCGATCACGATGGCCAACGCCACCACGGGCACCGCCCGGCTCGACACCGCGGCGGCCTTCACCGCCTTGGTTGCGGGCTGAACCTTCTCACGCATGCGCCAGAGCAGGTACGAGCCGGCCGCCAAGCCTGGGATGACCAGAAGCCCGGTCCCCCGAAGGCCCAGCGTGAGCACGCTGATGCCGATGAGCGGGCCGAGGGCGACGCCGATCGTCCCCGCGGTGACGTAGATCGACATGCCGAAGCTGCGCCGCCATGCAGGGAGCAGTGCGCGGACGTCGAGTGCGCCAAAGGGATGGAAGGCGCCCGAGCCGAGGCCCGACGCGCATGCGAGCGCCAACAGCAGCGGAAAGCTGGGGACGAAGCCGACGAGCGCGAAGGTCAGCGCCGTCCAGCCGAGGGCGACGCCGGTGAAGCGCGTCCCGTAGCGGTCCGCGATGACGCCGAAAAGCGGCTGCGAGATCGCGGCCGTTCCGCCGTAGGCGAGGCTGACGAGGCCGACCGTCGCGAGAGTGAGATGAAACCGGCCGATGAGGATCGGATAGAGGACGGGGATGACGCCGACGTAGCTGTCGACCGTCAGGTGGCCGAGCATCAAGGTGACGAGCTTGCCGCTGCGCAGAAACTCCCTCATCGAAAACTGCCGCGATCTATCATGCCCGGCGTGCGTGAGCTCCTCTACCTGAGCCGGGAAGACGTCGAACGTCTGCTCGACATCGACTCGATGCTCGACGCTCTCGGCAACGCGCTGGTCGCGTTCTCAGCCGGCGTCACCAACGTCCCGCCGCGTGTCGGCGTGCGAGTGCCGGATGGCGGCCTGCTGGGCACCATGCCCGGTTATGTGCCCGGTATCGCCCTCGAGGTCAAGCTAGTCTCGGTCTTCCCGGACAATCATCGCCACTCGCTGCCGTCGCACCAGGGATTGATCGCCCTGTTCGACGAGAGCAACGGCACGCCGCTTGCGGTCATGGACGGCACGTACATCACAGCCATCCGCACGGGCGGCACGGCGGCGGTTGCGGCTCGAGCGCTGGCGCGCAAGGATGCGCGGGTGTTGGCGATCCTCGGCGCCGGCGTGCAGGGCGCCTCCCATCTTGAAACGTTCCCCCGCATCCGCGACTTCACCGAGATCCGGATCGCGTCGCGTGACCGCGACAAGGCGGCCGCGCTCGCCTCGCGCGACCGCCGCGCCCAGGCGGCGAGCTCATTCGAGGAGGCGGTGCGCGGCGCCGACGTGGTCGCCTGCTGTACCGACGCGCGCGAGCCGGTGATCCGCCGCGAGTGGCTCAAGCGCGGCGCGCATGTCAGCTCTGTCGGCGGGACTTTCGGGCCGGAGGTCGACGCGGACACGATGTCCGCGGCGCGCGTGTTCGTGGAGTGGCGGGGAGCCGCCACCAACCCGCCCCCGGCGGGAGCCCACGAGCTGCAGGATCTCGACGCAGCCACGCTCACCGAGGTTGGCGAGGTGCTGGCCGGCACCCGCCCGGGCCGCACGTCGGACGACGAGATCACCGTCTACAAGTCGACCGGCCATGCTGTCGAAGATGCGGCGACCGCGAGGCTGGTGTACGACCGCGCCCTGGCCGAGGGAGCCGGCGCCAGCCTCCCTCTTTAGGGCACGGCGGTCAGATCTCGACCAATCGGTGCGGGATGGCGTTGATGATCAGCGTCCCACCCAGCCTCACCGGCGGGCGTGCAAGACCATGGGGATGGACGTGCCCGTGCACGAGGAGCCGAAGCGCGAGGTTTCTTGTCAGGCGATTGAAGGCCGCGAAGCCGCGGTGCGCCAGGTCGGCCTCCTTGCCAGCGAATCCTTCGGGCGGCGCGTGCGTGACCAGCACGTCGAGCCGGTGGCCGTCTCGAGGACGGCGCAGGCGCGCCAGCAGGTCGATTCGCAGCGCACGCCATCTCATCTGCGCCGGCGTGTACTGATTCGGCCCCGGCCGGTAGCGCATCGACCCCCCCAGGCCGGCGACGCGAAGCCCGGCCGCCTCGACGATGCGGCCGTCGACGTTGATGCAACCGTCCGGTCCTCTCGACGCCGGGTCGGCCCGCAGCGGCGCCCACTTCTCATCGACCGGGCTTAGGTCGGGATCGTGGTTGCCCGGCACGTACAGCAGGGGCACGTTGAGGCGGCTGACGATGTACTCGAGATAGTCGGAGGGCAGGTCCCCGCAGCCGAGGACGATATCGGGTGCGAGCCGGATGAGCTTGTCGCCGTACAGGCTCTCGTCGACCTCGTCCGCGACCGCGAGGATGCGCACTGGGACTAGGCGAGAACCTCCCGCCGGTGCGAAAGGTGTTTGATCTCGGCCTCGCGGGCGGCCTCGAATCCTCCGTTGAGACCTTGCTTCAGGATCTTCGCGATCTGGACCGCGGAGTGAAGGCGCGGAATGTACACGAAGTCGGCGCCCGCTTTGTAGAAATGCAAGGCCTGGGGGATGTGCTCGGTGGTGAGCATCACCTTGGCCTTGGGGCAGCTCGAGCGCGCGTTCCTGAGCAGCCTCAGGTTGCTGGTGCCGCGGAGGACGTCGTCGGTGATGCTCGACACGACGAGCTCCGCATTCTCGATCCCCGCGTGGCGAAGCGTGTCCGCATGCGCGATGTCGCCGTAGACGCAGCTCACGCCACGTTTTCGGAGTTCGCGCATAACGGTGGGGTTGAAGTCGATGACGAGGATCTTGTCGAGCATCACCTGGGCTTCGACCGCGTTCCCGTCGTTCTCCAGCTCGAGCAGGATCGAGCTGGCGTCGCGGAAGAAACCCAGGAAGACCATGGTCTCCGCGCGCGCCTCTTTCCTCTCGGGTGCGGCGTCTCCGACGTCGAGATCCCTGACCCGGAACACCTTGAGCAAGCCGCTGAGCGTCTTCTGCACCCGATGGCTCGACTGGATCATGTAGGTGGAGGCGACCGCCGTGATGGCAAAGGTCATGATCACGATGGTGACGACGTCGGAATCGATCTGGCGAGGCTGCTGCATCAGTCCGAGCGAAGCGATCACGATCGAGAACTCACTCACCTGTGCGAGGTTGATCGCCGGCAGCAGGCTCGCCCGATGGCCCATGCCCAGGAAGTAGAGGAGCGGCACCACAGACAGGCGGCTGACCACTACGAACAGTGACGCGGCCACGGCAATCTCGACCACGTGCAGGCTCGGCACCGGGATCTGCATCCCCAGCGCGACGAAGAAGAGCGTCACGAAGAAGTCGCGGAGGCTGACCGCCTTCGCCATGACGTCGAGGTTGTAGGGAAAGGTCGACAGGCTGACCCCGGCGATGAGCGCGCCCATCTCGCGCGAGAGGCCGATGTAGCTTGCCGTTCCGGCCAGGAAGAAGCACCAGGCGAGGGCGCTGACGAGCACGAGCTCTGGAGCCTTGGCGACGGCCCGGAACAGGTGCGGAAGGATGTACTTGGAGATCGCGAAGCCGCCCACCACGAGGAGCGCGCCTTTCCACAATGAAAATGCGAGCGGGAGCAGGTTGGGGTTGAGGAGCTTCGGCTGCACCGCGAGCATGCCGACCGCCCACATGTCCTGGATCACTAGCACGCCCAGCGTGATGCGCCCTGGCAGCGTGTCGAGCTCGAACTTGTCGTTGAGCAGCTTGACGACGACCAGCGTGCTGGACAGGCTCATGCAGGCGGCCAGGTACAGCAGCGCGTAGTTGCCCCCGGTGTTGCGGACTCCGATCGCGTAGAAGAACCCGAGCCCGAGCGCGATGCAGATCGGCACTTGCAGGGCGCCGGTCAGGAGCACGGGCAAGCCCGCCGAGGCGAGCTTGTTGAGGTCGATCTCCAGGCCAATGATGAAGAGCAGGAGGATCAAACCGATCTCGGCGACCGTCGCGATGCTCGCCTGGTTGGTGACGATCTGAAGACCATGGGGGCCGATGACGAAACCCGCCACCAGGTAGGCGAGGATCAAAGGCTGGCGCAGGCGCCAGCCCACCAGCGCCAGGAGCGCCGCCGCGCCGACGCAAATGCCGATGCTCGAGAGGAGGTCGGTTGAGGGGGCTAGCACGTGGCCGGCGCCACCGCAGGAACGTCCCAGCGCGCGCGAAGCTCAGCCGCGTCCGCCGGGTCGCCGGCGATCAGGAACCTCGGGTGGTGGATGCCTTCGATCAGGCGGCCGGCAAGCTCGTCATAGACCCTGGCGCCATCCTCCGCGCCCACCCCTCGCAGCCACCGGCCCATCCCGCGTGACCGCGTGTTCTGGCCGATTCGCGGGCTGCGGGAGCCGGGACAGAACAGGGACACGTACACGCCGCTGTCTCGGGTCTGACGCGCCAGGGACTGGGTGAAGGTCGCGAGGGCCGCCTCGCCGGTGTCATACGGGATCGTCATCGGGTCGCCCGGATGGAGGCCGCCATAGGAGACCGCGTTGATGATGTGACCCGACCCACGCTCGGCCATATGCGGGAGGAACGCCATGCTGCTCCTCACCGCGCCGAGCAGGTTGGTCTCGAGCATCCAGCTCCAGTCCTTGCTGCTGATGCGATCGAGCTTTCCCTGCAGGAGCACACCCGCTGCGTTGACCACGATGTCTACCCGACCCATCGCCTTGATCGAATCGCGGGCCAGCGACCGCACCGAAGCGTCGCTGCGCACGTCGGTCGACAGGGCGATCGCCGAATCGTTCGTGCCTAGCTTGATGATCTCCGCCACGGTGCGATCCATGCGCGGCTCATCAAAGTCCGCGATGACGATGTTCGCGCCCTGCCTGGCCATGGCTTTGGCGATCGCGCGGCCGACCCCGCTGCCGCCACCCACGACGACGGCCACCTTGTGCCACAGCGCGCCTCGCGTCGCCCCTTCCATATTCGACAGGGCTGAATACTAAAGATGAGGGCGCGAAAAGCAGCTAATAGGACCAGAACCGCCAAGATAAAGCGGTTTCGTCCGAGCCCTCGATGGGTGAGCACTTTGGTCAGCAGAGCTGCGGAGCCCTAAACCTAGA
>WNFJ01218579.1_pt3 | contig 40910 bp, 38 predicted proteins | sample 5400461 | NCBI WGS metagenome assembly WNFJ01 (sample SAMN13153349, study PRJNA577476) | soil metagenome | isolation source: 115 cm saprolite on Douglas fir-dominated hillslope | place: USA:California | collected 2013-09-17
TGATCACACCGTGCGCTGCAGGAAGTCGGTCACGAGCGGCCAGGCGAGGTCGGCGTAGTGCGGCTGGAAGCCGTCGTTGTCGGGGTGGCGGAAGCCGTGGTTGGCGTCGGAGAAGAAGTGCCACTCGACGAGCTGGCCGTTCGCGATGAAGCTCTGCCAGAGCGGGCCCTGGATGGCGGGCGTCGCGATGTAGTCCTTGCCTGCCGCGAATACGAGCGAGGCGCACTTGAGTGTCTTCGCGAGATTGAACGCGTGTCGGGGCCGGTGCGAGGTCTCGGGCTCGTCGCGGACGGAAGGGTAGTAGAGGACGATCGCCTTCACCTGGGGATGGTCGGCGGCGAACGGAATCAGCAGCCGGCCGCCCATGCAGTGGCCGATGCACGCCGTGCGCGCCGGATCGGACTGCATGCGCCCCGCGAGGTACTGCCACGCCTCGTCCATCTTGCCGAGGAACTCGGGGTCGGAGTGCTTCGCCTGCAGATCGGCGCCCTGACCGATGTGGTGCGTTCCCTGGATCCCGAACATGTTGAACAGGCTCGGGGCGAGGACGTTGAAGCCGAGGGCGGCGAGCCGGTACGCGTCGATCTTGTAGTCGGCCGTGACGCCATGCGCGTGGTGCGCCATCATGATCCCAGGCCGATGGCCGGGTCCGTCGGGACACGCCATGTAACCGCCGATGCCGTCGTGTTCCGGGGTGAGCATGCGCGCGGTGATCGTCACGGTCGGTCTCCCTTCGGCGCGGTGCGCTCTTTGATCGAGACGCGCCAGTGAATGCGGTCTTCCTCGGGCGGGTAGTCGCCCGCCGCCTTGTGATACGAGCAGCGGTTGTCCCAGATGACGATGTCGCCCCTGCGCCACCTGTGCCGATACTCGGCGCCGGGCTGGATCATCCGGCCCCTCAGCTCGTCAATGAGGGCGTCGCTTTCCTGCTCCTCGACGCCCTCGATTCTCAGGATCTTGCCGGGATCGAAGTAGAGCGCCTTGCGCCCGGACTCGGGATGCGTGCGGACGATCGGATGGAAGACGGGCTTCCAGTCGCGGTCCTCCTCGTTGAGGAGCGCCTGCGCCTTCCGGCGGCCACCGTAGGTGAAGGCCCCGTTCAATCCGTCGAGGCGCTGCTTCAGCCGTTGCGGCAGCGCCTCGTACGCCGCGTACATGCTGGCGAACAGCGTGTCACCGCCCCGGCTCGGGACCGCCAACGCGTAGAGTTGGGTCGCCTTGAACGGCTCCTGATCGTAGGCGCCGTCGGTGTGCCATCCCTCAGCGCCGCGCCGGTAGATTGCCTGGTCGAGGGTGCCGTCCGGCCCGAACTTGTTGACGCCCAGCACGGTGATCTCGGGATGGTCCGGGTGGCGCGTCATCTTCGACGGGTGCGGGTGCACGAGCCCGAAGCGGCGGCTGTAACGCAGGAAGTCGTCGATCCGGAGGTCCTGGCCGGGCACCACGACGACGTTGGCGTCGAGCCACGCCCGATAGATCGCGGCGAAGCTCGCGTCGTCGAGCGTCTTGACGTCGACCCCCAGGATCTCGGCGCCGATCTGCGGCCCGAGGCGGCGTACCTCGATCATCGCGCGTCCTCGTGCGCGACCTGTGTCATCGCCGGCGCGACCTCGTCGGCGAACATGCGCATCGATCGCAGCGTCAGCGCGGGCGAGAGCCCCGGCAGCGCCATCAGGAGGAGCACGCGCTGGAAGCCGGTGGCGGCGAGATACTGCTGGAGGCCGTCCCGGACCTCGCCCGGCGTCCCGATCAGCGCCCAGCCGTCCGCCAGGTAATCGCGGAAGGCGCGCAGGCGGAGCAGCGAGCGGTCGAACGAGTTGGGCACGGTCCCGCCCGTGGCCTCGGAGCGCAGCACCGACATCTTGCGCTGATAGCCCATGAACGGCGGCTCGGTCGCGCGCAGCGCCTCGTCGTGGTCGGGCGCGACGTGCACCACGCGCATGCCCCAGGACCGCCGCTCGAGCTCCTCGATCTCCGAGTCCGAATGCCCGGCGGCGCGCGCCTTGTCGCGATAGAGCGTGCGCCGGCGCTGCAGCTCGGGGACGGGCACGAAGAAGGACGACAGGGTGGGGAGGCCCAGACGGGCCGCGGACACCACGCTGTCCTCGCTGTTGCAGGCGACGAAGAGCGGCGGGTGCGGCCGTTGCGTGGGACGGGGACGGACGTGCAGCCGCTCGGCGGAGTGGAATTGCCCGGCGAAGTCGAAGGGCGCGCCGGTCCAGCAGCGGAGCATCAGCGCGATCCCCTCCTCGATGCGCATCCGGGCGTCGGAGCGCTCGGACCGGAAGGTCTGATAGTCCTGCAGCGTGCCGCCGCGCCCGATGCCCACGTCGAGCCGTCCACCGCTCACCACGTCGAGCACGGCGAGCTGCTCGGCCAGGTCCACCGGGTGGTGCAGGGGCAGCAGGCTCACGCCCATGCCGAGGCGCAGCGTGGTCGTGCGCGCGGCGACGAACGCCGCCAGGACCTGCGGCGCCGGGCAGAGGCCATAGTCGTTGAAGTGGTGCTCGGCGATCCAGACGGACTGGTAGCCGAGCGATTCGGCGGCCAGCATCTGCTCCACGTCCGAGTCGTAGACGGCCTGCTCGCTCCACCGCTCGTCCCGCTGCATGAGGAAGAAGAGCCCGAAGTCCATCGTCCCCTCCGTCCGGTGGATCGTCCGGGAAAGGATATGCCCTCCGCCGGTGGAATGCACGGGAGTAGAATGCGGCCATGGCGAGTACCGGCGGGTCATTCACCTCGCGAGTCGCCGGCGTCGTGCTCCTTGCGGTCGCCGTCCTCTTCGGTGCCGCGCGCCCGGCGACCGCGGCGCCGGAAGGCACGATGACGTGGGGCGTCCACATCACGCTGGCGTCCCGCTGGCTCGACCCGGCCGAGACCGAGGGCATCGTCACGCCGTTCATGGTGCTCTACGCGCTGCACGACGCGCTGGTGAAGTCGATGCCGGGCGGCCTCAATACCCCGAGCCTCGCCGAGTCGTGGACGCAGTCGAAGGACGGGCTCACGTACGAGTTCGTCATCAGGAAGGGCGTCAGGTTCCACAACGGCGATCCGGTCACGGCCGCGGACGTGAAGTTCTCCTTCGAGCGCTACAAGGGCGCGGGGGCGAAGCTCCTGAAGGACAGGGTCCGCGAGGTGATCGTCGTGGACGCCGGCCGCGTGAGCTTCCAGCTCAAGGAGCCGTGGCCGGACTTCATGACGTTCTACGGCACGACGGCCACCGGCGCGGGCTGGATCGTGCCCAAGGCCTACGTCGAGAAGGTGGGCGAGGACGGCTTCAAGCGAGCCCCGATCGGCGCCGGGCCCTACAAGTTCGTGAGCTTCAGCCCGGGCGTCGAGCTCGTGATGGACGCGTGGGAGGGGTACTGGCGCAAGGTGCCCAACATCAAGCGGCTCGTCTACCGCAGCATGCCCGAGGAGACCACGCGCGCCGCCGCGCTGAAGAAGGGCGAGGTGGACATCGCGTACTTGCTCACCGGTCCCGTGGCCGAGGACATCCAGCGCACGCCCGGCTTCAAGCTCGTCGCCCCGCGGGAGTCCCAAGGGACCTTCTGGCTCGATCTCCCCGACCAGTGGGACCCGAAGTCGCCCTGGCACGATCGGCGCGTGCGCCAGGCCGTGAGCCACGCGATCGACCGGCAGGCGCTCAACCAGGCCGAGACGCTCGGCTTCTCGAAGCCGACGGGCTCGCTGATCCCGCGCGCCCTCGAGTTCTCGCGCTTCTTCGAGCCTGACCCCTACGACCCGCAGAAGGCCAGGCGGCTCCTCGCCGAGGCCGGCTACCCCAACGGCTTCGACGCTGGCGACTTCTACCCGTGGCCGCCCTATGTCTCGATGGGCGAGGCGCTCGCCGCGTACCTCCAGGCCGTCGGGATCCGGACCAAGCTCCGGACCATGGAGCGCGCGGCCCTGACGACGGCGTGGCGCGAGCGCAAGCTGAAGAACGTGATCGTCGGCATCACCGGTGCCGGCGGCAACGCGGCCACGCGGCTCGAGGCGTACGTCAGCAAGAACGGCATCTACACCGCCGGCGTCATGCCCGATGTCGAGGACCTGTTCCAGCGCCAAGCGCGCGAGACGGACGGGAAGAGGCGCGAGGCGCTGCTCCACCAGATCCAGCAGATCCTCCACGAGCGGGCGACCCACATCCCGATCTACGAGCTGGCGTTCATCTGGGGCGTCGGCCCGCGCGTCGAGGAGCCGGGCATCAATCTGATCAGAGGCTTCGCGTACTCCGGGCCGCTGGAGGATTTGCGGCTGAAGCGGCAGTGACCTCGTACCTGGGAGGATGACGGATGGCCCGACCGGTCGCGTATCCCGCGCACATCGAACCTCTCGTGCGGTTCGTGGAGGAGACCGCTCCCGAGCACATCGTCGCGCGCACGCACGACAAGCTCGCGGCCGGCACCCCGGTGAAGGACATGCTGCTGGCGTCAGCGCTGGCGGTGGTGCGCTCCTCGGACCTGCCGCCCGGCCACCACGGCGGTCCGCTCCACCCGCTGGCGGGGCTCCACGCCGTGCGGCACATCGCGGCGCGGCTGCCCGGCGAGTACGCGCGGCTGCCCGTCATCCAGAACGTGGCCGTGGCCAACAAGCACATCCACTCGCCGGCCATGGGCCCCTACATCCTCGCGGACGCGGAGCCCGTGTCGGAGCAGGACAGCGTCGAGGCCACGCTCGAGTCGTTCCGGAGCGCGGCGGGCCGCGGGGTCTACCACGCGTGCGATCACTATTACCTCTACCTGCTCCAGCGGCTCTCGCCGATGCAGGTCCTGGAGCACCTGCTCCACATCGCCATTCCGAAGAACCAGCTCGACGACCACTACTTCCTGTTCCCGGTCTTCACCTGGCGGGGGCTGGAATACCTCGGCTGGGAGTACGCGAAGTTCATCGGCCGGGCGCCCGTGCGCTACGTCACGCGCCCGACGATGCCGGCGTCCCTGGACGACGTCGACGCGCTGATCGCGAAGTTCGGCCTGCTCGAGCGCGACCTGCGTTTCGCGACCGGCGCGGACGAGACGCCCGCCATCACGGCGCTCGCCGACGAGATCGGCCGCTGTAACCGGTTCAGCGCGGTGCCCGAGATGCTGGCGCAGGCACTCGCCGACGGGCTGTCCCTGGAGGGCGCCGGCGAGGCGCTCTCCGTCGGAGGCTCGACGCTCTTCCTGCGCTCGCAGACCGGCAACCCGATGGACGTGCACATCAACACCGGCGCCAACACGCGGCGGTACCTGCTGCGGCAGCCGGAGCTGTCCATGCGCACCAAGCTCCGGGCGCTGCTCGTGTGGCACACCGGACCGGAAGTGCTCATGGCCCAGCGCATGCTGGCCCCGGAGATCCAGCCCGAGCCCGAGCGCGTGGCGGCGCTGCCGTGGCGCGCCCAGGACGATTTGCTCCAGGAGATCGAGGATCTCATCGCGAGCCTGCCGGTCGGGGAGCGGCTGCCGAAGGCGAACATCGCCACGTGGCGCTCGACCGACGAGGTCAAGCAGGCGGCGGCGCTGGGTCAGCAGTACGCCGACGCGGGCTACGCCCCCGAGGCGCTGATCACCCTGCTCGGCAAGATCGCGTGCCGGGACAACTTCAGCGAGATGCACGCCCTCAAGCACCACCAGGCGACGTACGAAGAGTTCCACGCCACGCGGCCGTCGCTCCGCTGGCGCCACCTGGTGGCCGCGGTGCAGGCGGCGGCCATCTCGCACGGGCGCGTCCAGGACGTCTACGAGCACGCGGCCGAGGTGATGCACTTCCAGTAGGAGGGGACGATGAAAAAGCAGCCTGGTTCGAAGGCCGCGGGAAAAGGCGCCAGCCCCTACGGGTATCCGTGGGCGGACTGGCTGGCGCGGGAGGACCCGCAGTACGCGGCCGCCCGCCTGCCGGTGAGCGCCCTGTCGGTCGGCGAAGGCAAGGAGCTGTCGATCAAGCACCGCGAGATGGTCATCATCGGGATCCTGGCGTTTCGCGGGCGAGAGGACGGCGTCGTCGCCCACATGCGCCGGGCTGTCGAGCACGGAGCCACCAAGCGCGAGCTGCTGGAGGCGATCCAGGCGGCGGCGGTCCCGGGCGGCGGGCCGACGCTCAGCGCCGGCGTGAAGGGGCTGATGCAGCTCGAGGCCGAGGGCGCGTTCGGGCGGAGGTGACGGCGGTCACCGGTTGAGGTAGCGCAGGGGCAGGCCCGGGCGCGGCCACTCGAACGACACGAGCGTGCCGCCCATCGACAGCGTCGCGTACGCGGTCCGGAGATCGCGGCCGCCGAAGCAGACGTTCGTGACCATCATGTCGGGCAGCTTGTACTGGTCGACGCGGCTGCCGTCGGGCCAGATGTCGCTCACGGCGCCCGTGATCAGCGTCGCCACGCAGACGTGGCCCTCGCCGTCGACCGCCAGCGAATCGAACATCTGGTAGCCGCCGAGCCCGACGACGACCGTGCCCTTCTCGCCGCGGTACGGTCCGTTCGCCGACTCGATCTGGCCGGGCGCCGAGAGCCGGAAGGACCAGCAGCGCGCCGTCGGCGTCTCGACGACGTAGAGCGTGCGCTCGTCCGGCGAGAGCCCGACCCCGTTCGGGCGCTCCAGCGGGAAGATCGCCTCGCGGATCATCGAGCCGTCGGCCTTCGCGTAGTAGACGACGCCGCGGTCCGCGTCGCGCGCGCGCGTCTTGCCGAGATCCGTGAACCAGAACCCGCCGGCCCCGTCGAACACGAGGTCGTTCGGGCCGTTGAGCCGCTGGCCGTCGCACCGGTCGTAGAGCGTCTCGACCTTGCCGGTCTCGGGATCGACGATCTGGATGCTGCCGCCGGTGTAGTCGTCGGCCTGGAGGACCGGGAACAGCTTGCCCGGCCGCTCGACGAACTTGAGCCCGCCGTTGTTCGTCACGTAGATCTTGCCGCCCGGGCCCATCGCCGCGCCGTTCGGGCCGCCGCCGAGATGCGCGACCACGTGGACCTTTCCGTCGGGCGTGACGCGCGAGAGCGTGCGGCGCTCGATCTCGACCAGGACGACGGAGCCGTCCGGCATCGCGACGGGACCTTCGGGGAAGCGCAGGCCTGACGCGATCTGCGTGTACGCGGGCGTGAACGCCGTCATCGTGATGCTCCCGTCGTCACTCCACCCCCGCGAGCTGGAGCTCGTGGGCGCGGTGACAGCCGACGAAATGGCCGCGCGAGATCTCCTGCCATGCCGGCGTCTCCCTCCGGCACACCTCGATCGCGTGCGGGCAGCGGGGGTGGAAGTAGCAGCCGCTGGGGGGAGCGGCGGGATTCGCCACCTCGCCTTGCAGCACGATGCGCCGCGAGCGGAGGCGTGGATCCGGCTCGGGCACGGCGGACAGGAGCGCCGACGTGTAGGGGTGCTTGGGGGCCCTGAAAAGCTCGTCGGTCTCCGCCAGCTCCACCATGCGCCCGACGTACATCACGGCCACGCGGTTGCTGATGTGGCGCACGACACTCAGGTCGTGCGCCACGAAGAGATAGGTCAGCTGGAACTCGCTCTGTAGATCCGTCAGCAGATTCAGGATCTGGGCCTGCACCGAGACATCCAAGGCCGAGACCGGCTCATCCGCGACCACGAGGCGGGGCTGCAGGGCCAGCGCGCGGGCGATGCCGATGCGCTGGCGCTCGCCCCCGCTGAAGGCGTGGGGAAACCGCCGCATGTACTCGGGACGAAGCCCGACGCGGCGCAGGAGGTCCGCCACGCGCTCCTCGCGCTCCCGCCGGCTCTTCATGCCGTGGACCAGCAACGGCTCGCCGACGAGGTCGAGCAGCGTCATGCGGGGATTGAGCGAGGTGAACGGATCCTGGAAGATCATCTGCATCTCGCGACGCAGCGCCCGCAGCTCCGACGGGCGTAGCCGGCCCAGCTCGATCTCCGAGCCGTTCGCGTTCCGGATGAAGATCTCGCCCGCGGTCGGCTCGATCGCTCTCAGGATGCAGCGCGCGGTGGTGGTCTTGCCGCAGCCGCTCTCCCCGACCAGACCCAGCGTTTCCCCTTCGTCGATGTGAAAGTCGACGCCGTCCACCGCGCGGACGTAGCCCACCGTCCGCTTCAAGAAGCCCTTCCGAACCGGAAAGAGCTTCTGCAACCCCACGACCCGGAGCAACGTCGGTGGCGAAATCACTCGTAGAGGAAGCAGCTCACGGTGTGGTGGTTACCCACCGGCCGGAGGCTCGGCGCCCGCTGATCACACGTGCCCGCCATGAAGTCCGGACAGCGCGGGTGAAAGGGGCACCCCGTCGGCCGGTCGTAGGGGTGCGGGACGGCGCCCTCGATCGGATTCAGTCGTTCGCGCGAGCGCGCGCGCATGCGCGGGATGGAGCGCAGGAGCGCCCGGGTATATGGGTGCCGCGGGTCGTGGAAGATCGCGTCGACGGGCGCCTGCTCGACCACGCGGCCGAGGTACATCACCGCCACGTCGGTGGCCATCTCGGCGACCACGCCCAGATCGTGCGTGATGAGCATGATCGCCATCCCGTCTTCCTGCTGCAATTTGCGCATCAGCTCGAGGATCTGCGTTTGGGTGGTCACGTCGAGCGCGGTCGTGGGCTCATCCGCGATCAATAGAGTCGGCGCGCAGGAGAGGGCCATCGCGATCATGGCCCGCTGACGCAGGCCCCCGCTCAGCTGATTGGCGAGCTGGTCCACGCGCTCTTCCGGCGACGACACACCGACCCGCCGCAGCATCTGGATCGTCTTGTCGCGCGCTTCTCGCCGACCGACCGGCTGGTGGAGCAGGATCGCCTCGATGATCTGATTGCCGACGGTGTGGACCGGGCTGAACGAGGACATCGGCTCCTGGAAGATGAGCGCGATCTCCGCCCCGCGGATCGCCCGCATCTCCGGGCCGTTCGGCTCGAGCTTCGTCACGTCGATCATCCGGCCGCCCGCTCCGCCGTCGGGGGCCGGCCGACGAAAGCGGATCTCGCCCTCCACGATCCGGCCCGGCCGGTCGACGATTCGGAGGATCGATCGGGCCGTGACACTCTTGCCGCAGCCGCTCTCCCCGACGATGCCGAGCGTCCGGCCCGGGTACAGGTCGAAGCTGACGCCGTCCACCGCTTTCACGGTGCCCTCGTCCTGGGCGAAGTAGGTCTTCAGATCGCGCACAGACAGCAGCGCGCCGTCGGCCTGGCTCCTACCTGCCATAAGGATCCGCGGCGTCGCGCAGGCCGTCGCCCAGGAAGTTGAAGGCGATGACGACGATGGTCACGGGCACGGCCGGCAGCATCAGCCAGGGGGAGATCGCCACCGTCTGGACGTTCTGGGCGTGCTGCAGCAGGACGCCCCAGCTGATCGCGGGCGGGCGCAACCCGAGACCCAGGAAGCTCAGCGCCGTCTCGCTGATGATCATTGCCGGAAGGGCGAGCGTCGTGGCCGCGATGATATGGCTCATGAACGACGGCACCATGTGCACGAAGATGGTCCGCATCTGGCTGCAGCCCACCAGCCGGGCGGAGACGACGAAATCCTCCTCGCGCAGGGCCAGGAAACGCCCCCGAACGACGCGCGCCAGCTCCGTCCACCCCAGGAGCGAGATGATGATGGTGATGGCAAAGTAGACTTGTAACACCGACCATTCCCGCGGAAGGGCCGCGGCCAGCCCCATCCACAACGGAATCGTCGGGATCGAGCGCAGAATCTCGATGACCCGCTGGATCAGCGTGTCGGTGACCCCGCCGTAGAAGCCCGAGAGCCCACCCAGGACCACGCCCAGGACCAGGCTCACCGTCACCCCGAACAGCCCGATCGTGAGCGAGACGCGCGTGCCGTACACCAGGCGCGACCAGAGATCCCGGCCCTGCACGTCCGTGCCGAGGAGAAAGATCGTCTTCGTCGCGTCGAGATCGCCGTCCACGCCGATCAGATGACGCGTCGTCGGGATCACGCCGAGGAAGCGATACTCGAAGCCCTCGGCGAAGAATCGAATCGGGATCTTCTGGCTCGGATCGGCTTGATAGACGCGCTTGAAGGTCTGTGGGTCGCGAGCGCCTTTCAGGCCGTACACGTGCGGTCTGAGCCGCCAGCCCTCGAACCAGTGGATCGCCTGCGGGGGCATGAGCGAGCGCTGCGCCTCGGAGGCATCGGGATCGGAGTAGGCGAGGAAATCCGCGCCCACGACGACCAGGTAGAAGCCGACGACGACGGCGGCGCTGATCACGGCCAGGCGGTGCTTCTTGAACCGCCACCACATCAGCTGCCACTGCGAGGCCACGAAGATGCGCTGGTCCTCCGCGGAGGCGACGGCGCTCGGCCCGATCGCGACCTCGGGTGTGGCCATCAGGTGTCCTCGACCCGGATGCGCGGGTCGATCCACACGAGCAGAATGTCCGAGATCAGCGTGCCGATCACCGTCATGACGCCGAGCATGAGCACGATCGTGCCCGCCAGGAACATGTCCTGCGCGATGAGGGCCTTCAAGAGCAACGGCCCCACCGTCGGCAATCCCAGGACCAGCGACACGATGATGCTGCCCGACACGATGTACGGCAGCGTGTAGCCGATCGTGCTCGCGAACGGGTTGAGAGCCACGCGCACCGGATACTTCAGAATCACGCGCATCTCGGAGAGACCCTTGGAGCGCGCCGTCACCACGTACGGCTTACGCAGCTCGTCGAGGAGATTCGCGCGCATGATCCGGATCTGCTGCGCGGTGCCCGCCAATCCCAAGATCAGCGCGGGGATCGGCAGATGTTTGAACAGGTCCCAGACTTTCGCCTGGCTCCAAGGAGCGTCCTGCAGCTCCGGGGTGAACAGTCCGCCGATGTGGGCGTTGAAGAGCGTGAACCCTAGATAGAGGATCACGAGGGCGAGCAGGAAGTTCGGCACGGCGAGCCCGATGAAGCCGATGAACGTCGCGACGTAGTCCCCCACCGAGTACTGGCGGACCGCGGAGTAGATGCCGATGGGCAGCGCCAGTACCCAGGTCAGAAGCAGCGCCGCCACCGAGACCACGACCGTCAGCCACAGCCGATCGCCGATCACCTCGGTGACGGGCCGGCGCCACTCCATGGACATGCCGAAGTCGCCCTGGACGACCAGCTTCATCCACTTGAGATACTGCACGTAGATCGGCTGGCCGAGCCCGTACTGGATCCGGAGGCTCTGCGCCTCCTCGTCGCTGACGACGCTGCCCATCGCCGCCATCTGGGCGATGTACGACGTGACGTAGTCCCCCGGCGGCAGCTGGATGATCGCGAAGGCGAGCATCGAGATCGCCCAGACCGTGAACACCGCGAGGAGGGCGCGACGTCCGATGTACCCCAGCAACGCCGCGCCCTCCTCCTCGGCCTACTTCCAGTAGAAGGTCGCCGGCCGCGAGATCCCCGGCGTCTTGCCGTCCGGACTGTTGTACTGGCGCGAGGGGATGTTGCCCATGTTCGTCTTCACCACGCGCACACCCATGGAGGCCGGGCCCATGCCGATCACGCCGATGATGTAGACCTCCTCGGCCGCGATCTTCCAGATGTCCTTGCCGAGCTGGATCCGCTCCTTCTCGGGCACGCCGAAGGCCTTCTTCCACTTCTCCATGAGCTCACGCATCCGCGGCTCGGGCTCCTTGCCCTGCGCGCCGGCGGAGTGGAACCACTTGACGTACAGCGGCCCCGAGGAGGCGACGGCGGCGAGCTCGAAGGGGAAGACGTGGAGCGGGAACGTGAACAGATGTTCGCTGCCGTCGTTGTTCCACGCGCCGAGCTGCTGCTCGTTGGCGGCCGTGCGCTTCAGCGCCAGGCTGCGCTCGACCTCCTGCACCTGGAGGTCGATGCCGATCTTCTTCCACTGCTCGCGGATCATCTCGGAGATCTGCGTGTACTGGACGAACTGGCCGCCGAGCGTCATGATCTCGATGCGCAGCCGGCCCTTGCCGTCCGCGCGCAGCCGGTAGCCCTGGGCGTCCTTCTTGCTGAGCCCGATCTTGTCGAGCATCTCGTTGGCCTTCTTCACGTCGAGGGTGGCCCACATCTTTCGGTACTGCGGGCCCGGGTTGTACTTGTTGTTGTCGGCGGGCACCACGGAGCTGGGCGTGCCCGTCCCGAGCCAGAAGGTCTCGTTGATCTGGTCGCGGTCGATCCCGAGCGCGAGCGCGCGCCGGAAATCGGCGGTGTTGAACCACTTCGCGATCTCCGGGTCGGCGTCGTAGTTCAGGTTGAACTTGATGATCATGTCGCCGCCGTAGTCGCCCGGGTCGAGGTAGACCTTGTAGCCGCCCCGGGCCTGGTTCTCGATGAACACGGGCAGCTTGCCGAGGTCGATGTGCCTGGCCGCGAAGTCGTACTCGCCGGCGATCGCGCGCAGGTTCAGGACTTCCAGATTTTCGGCGAGCGTCAGCACCACGCGGTCGATGTAGGGCAGCTGGTTGCCTGCCGTGTCCACGAAGACGCTGTAGGCGTTGCGCTCGAGCGTCCACGTCGGCGTGTTGATCGGCGTCACGGTCTTCCACGCCGAGAGCACCGGCAGGTCCGGGTTGAGCGCCCAGTCGTTCTTGAACAGGAACATGCGCACCCAGCTGTCGAATTTTTCGTCCTTGACCTTCTTGTCCAGCTCGGCCTGGCCCACGTACTTGGGATGGAACTGCTTCAGGTAATGGGCGGGTGCGAAGCCGCCCATGGCGCGGTAGCCGAACATTTGGCCGGCGAGGTCGGTGGAGCCGGCCAGCACGTCGGGCAGCATGAAGTACGGCTCGGGGAACTTGAAGCGCACCGTGGCCGCGTCCACCTTCTGGATCTCGCCCTGCTTGCCGTTGATGGCCATCGCCGCCGACGGCGTGGGCACGAGGTCCTTGTTGCGATAGACGTCCTCGAACCAGAACACGAAGTCGTCGGCGGTGAACGGCTTGCCGTCGCTCCACTTCATGCCGCGGCGCAGGTGCAGGAGCCACGAGCGCCCGCCGTCCTGCATCTCGAGGCCCCGGGCGAGGTTCGGCACGGCCCTATCGCCCGTGTAGTCCCAGAACATCAAATGGTCGGGACCCGAGCAGCACCGGAAGCCGTTCCAGAAGTCGGCAGGGCCGGTGAAGCCGGCGCGCCACGTGCCGCCGTACTTGCCGATCTCGTGCAGCGGCTTGATCACCAGCGGATCCTGCCCGATGCGCTCGGCCACCGGCGGCAGCTTGCCCGCCTTGACGAGCTCCGCCAGCTGCGGCGCCTCCTTGAACGTCTTGGGAAACTTCGCGGGGTCGGTGACGACCTCGGGACCCTCCAGCTTCCCGATCAAGCTCTTGCCCGCGCTCGCCGCGAGCGCCCCGGCGGCGACGACGGCGCTGAGCGCCCCTGCCACGAGCGCGAGCGTGAGTCGGGATCGGAGCGTGCGTATCCGACGCGTGCGCCAAAGCTCGCTCATGACGCTGCCCTCCTTGGCTCGGGGTTCCCGGTCCGTGGGGCCCGATTATCGTGATATTCCGGCGGCAAGTCCAGGGGAGGGTGTGGGAGTAGAATGACGGCGATGGCAAGCGGCGGCGATTTCTCGACCGGCACTCCGTCCGCATCCCGAACGTTCGGGGCGCCGGGTCAGTACGACGAGAGCGGCGTGGACCTCTCGCTCATCCGCGCCAACATGCGCCTCACGCCGACGGAGCGGGCGCGCCGGGCGGAGCGCGCACGACGGGCCGCGTTGCGGGTGCAGGAGATTGGACGAGCCGCGCGAGCAAAGTGCGCTTGAGCGCTTCTGCGCTGTGCTGGCCGAGCACGGCGTTGAGTTCATCGTCGTCGGTGGGCAGGCCGAAGCCCTCATGGGCAGCCCCCGCGTGACCTACGACGTCGACCTCTGCTACCGGCGCACCCCCGAGAACCTCGAGCGCCTGGCGACCGCCCTTGCGACCCTGAACCTCACGCTCCGCGGCGCTCCTGCCGATTTGAAGTTCCGCATGGACGCGCAGGCGCTCGCGCTGGGCCAGAACTACACGTTCGAGGTGCTGCGCGCTGAGACCGTGCCCATCGGCGGCCGCCCGACGCACGTGATCGGCCTCGACGACCTCATCCGTATCCGACGGTACCTCGGTCGTCCGAAGGACCGGGAGTCGCTGCTTCAGCTCGAGGCTATCAAGCGGCTGCGCGAGCGGGAAGGTTTGCGCTGAATCCCGCGGCCGTTCCCGATTTTCTCTACGGCACCGCCTGGAAGGAAGACCGGACCCCGGCCCTCACCGAGCTCGCGCTCCGGATGGGCTTCCGGGGCATCGACACCGCGAACCAGCGGCGGCACTACTTCGAGGCCGGAGTCGGTCAGGGGCTCGCCGCCGCCTACCGCGCGGGCGTCGTCACGCGCGCGGATCTTTTCTTACAATCGAAGTTCACCTACCAGCACGGCCAGGACCACCGGCTGCCCTACGACCCCGCCGCCGACCTTTCCACGCAGGTCGCCCAGTCGATGCAGAGCTCGCTCGAGCACCTCGGGACCGATCACGTTGACAGCTACGTGCTGCACGGGCCCGCCTCCGGCCACGGCTGGTCCGACGAGGACGCCGAGGTCTGGGCCGCCATGGTGAAGGAGCGCGACGCCGGCCGCACGCGGCGCCTCGGCGTGAGCAACGTCGGGCTGTGGCACCTCGAGGAGACGGCGGCCACGGGCGCCGAGGCTCCCGCGTTCGTCCAGAACCGCTGCTTCGCCCGCATGGGCTGGGACCGCGACGTTCGGGCGTTCTGCACGGAGCGCAAGATCGTCTACCAAGGCTTCTCTCTGCTCACCGCCAACCCGGAGGTGCTGCGCCATCGGCTGGTCGCCGGCATCGCCGCGCGCGGCAAGGTGACGCCGGCCCAGGTCGTGTTCCGCTTCGCGCAGGCGGTCGGGATGCTGCCGCTGACCGGCACCACCGACCCCGAGCACATGAAGCAGGACCTGGCCAGCCGCGACCTGTCGCTCTCCGCCGACGAGGTGCGGGCGATCGAGTCGCTCGTCGGCTGACGGCGTCTCGGCCCTGATCGGCGCTCTGCCCCGATGCCGTCCTCCTCCGTCTCGGGCCGCGGTGACCACCGTGCGTGGATCGTGGTCGGCACGGTGTGGCTCACGCTGGCGATCGCCTCCGGCCTCTACTTCTCGTTCCCGATCTTCTTCGTGGCGCTGCTGGAGGAGTTCGGCTGGTCCCGCGGCGCCACCGCCGCCGCGTTCTCGATCTCCTCGGTCGTACAGGGGATGCTCTCGCCCGTGGTGGGGATCCTCGTGGACCGCCTGGGGCCACGCCGGGTCATGCTCGGCGGCGCGTGCCTGCTCAGTGGCGCGTGCGTCTTGTCGAGCCGGATCGATTCGCTCGCGTCGCTCTATCTGGTGACGGGCGTGCTGGCAGCGTCAGGGTTGTGCGCGGTGAGCTGGATACCGAGCGGGGCGCTGATCGCCCGGTGGTTCACCGAGCGGCGGGGCAGCATGCTGGGCCTGGCCTTCTCGGGCATGGGAGCCGGCGTGCTGGCGATCGGCCCGCTCGCCCAGTGGCTGATCATCGGCCACGGCTGGCGCGCCGCCTACCTCGTCCTCGGCCTGGGCACGCTCGTCGTGCTCGTCCCCCTCATCTGGCTGGGCGTGCGGGAGGCACCGGTGGTGGCGGAGCCGGGTCGAGGCGAAGCGTCGGGACCGAGCCCCGGAGCGGGCCGAGAGATCGGCGACGCGCTGCGGACGCGAGCGTTCTGGGCGCTCTTCTTCGCCTACCTCTGCACGCCGCTGGCCGTCTTCTCCGTGGTCACCCATCAGGTGGCGTTCGCGGTGGACCAGGGCTTCCCGCGCCTGTTCGTCGCGGGCATCTTCGGGCTCACCGGTCTGCTCTCGACCGTGGGCCGGATCGGATTCGGCATCGCGGCCGATCGGATCGGGCGCGCCACCTCGGCCACTGTCTCCTACGGCTGCACGGCGCTGGGGACGCTCTGCTTGCTCTCCCTCGAAGTGTGGCCGCACGCGGCGGCCCTTTACGCCTACGCGCTCTTCTTCGGTCTCGGCTTCGGCGCCCGCGGCCCCATCATCACGGCGATGGCGTCCCAGCTCTTCCCGGGGCGGCGCTTCGGCGTCATCTACGGCATCCTGAGCGTGGGCAACGGCATCGGCGGCGGCGTCGCGCCGTGGTTCGGCGGCGCCGTGCACGACCTGACCGGAAGCTATCGCATCGCCTTCCTCGTCGCCGTCGGCTTCTGCGCGCTGGGGTCGGCGTGCTTCTGGCTCGCGCGCCCGCGGCGGCGGAGCCTGTGAGGGTCGTCGCGGCGAGCTTAGTCTTCCAGGCGTTTCATCATGACCGCCGTGTCCACGCTCTGCGCCAGGTGCTCCATGTCGACGGGCTTGGTCACGTAGTCGAACGCCCCGTTGGCCAGCGCCCGTTGAGCGAGGGCGGCGTCCGACGTGCCGCTGACCATGATGACTTTCACGTCGGGCGCCACCGCCCGGATCGCGATCAAGGCGTCCGGCCCGGCCAGGCCCGGCATCTCGATGTCGAGAAGCACCACGTCAGGAGGGTTCTGCGCGACGGCTCTCACGGCCTCCGCACCGCTCGAGACGGCGCGGACCGTGTAGCCCTTCATCGTGGCGAACTCGCTCAGCATCTCGCGAGTGTCGGGCTCGTCGTCCACGACGAGCACGGATCCTCGCGAGGAGTCGCGAGTCGCTGACGCCGGCGCGGTGTCGCGTGGCCGCTCGACGCGTGGCTCGGGGCCTGGCTGCGATCTCTTCGACGCCGCGAGCGCGGGCAGAAGCGCGGGCAAGTCCACGGGCTTCGGGAGGATGGCACGAGCGCCGAGCAATGACGCCTGGCGGTGCACGTCGGGATCCGTCTCTCCGGTCGCGACCACCACCACGATCGTCGGATCGAATTTGACGATCCGTTTCAGGGCATCGATCCCGCCGAGCCTCGGCATCGCGAGGTCGAGGATGATGGCCTGTGGCCGCTCGCGCTTGACCTGCAGCAGCGCCTCGAGCCCGTTCGCCGCCTCGAGCACGTGAAAGCCGTGAAGCCGGAGGTATTCGGTCAGGACCGCACGCACCTCTTCGTCGTCATCGACCACGAGCACGCTTTGACGCGTCGTATCCGGAGGAATGGGCGTCTCCTTTGAGCTAGCCGATCGGTGGCATCGTCAGTCGAAACGTGGTTCCGGAGCCGGGGCGGCTCTCGACGGCGATGGCGGCGCCCGGCTGCTGCTCGACGAGGGAGCGAACGATGGAGAGTCCGATCCCCGTTCCTTCAGCCTTCGTGGTGTAGAACGGCTCCCAGATCTTCGCCAGGGCGTCCGCGGGAATGCCGGGCCCGGTGTCGGTCACCTCCGCGACGAGCGTGTCCCCGATCCCGCCGCCCTCGTAGGCTTTGAGTGTCACACGCCCGCCTCCGGTGTCCGCCATGGCCTGGATCGCATTCATGGCCAGGTTGACGAAGACTTGCATGAGCGCGCTCCGGTCACCACGGAACTTCGGTAGAGCGTCCGGCACGTCGACGGCGATGCTCACATCATGTCTTCGGGCTTCGTAGGCGAGCATTTCTTGCGTCGCCGCCAGCAGCTCGCCGAGATCGAGCGGCGTCGGCTCGGACTTGGCCGGCTTGGCGTAGGTCGACAGACTTTCCATGATCCGCCGCATCCGCTGTGCGGCTTCCTCGAAGCGAGCGATGTGGTGGGAGATGAGCTCCAAGGTCGGCTGCTGACCCGGAACCATCTGGAGCTTCAGGATCTCGATCCGTCCCGCGATGACGGCCAGCGGGTTCCTGAGCTCATGCGCGACCCCCGCTGCGAGGCGCCCGAGCGCGGCCATCTTCTCGCTCCTGACCAGTTCGGCCGCGGCCCGCGCACGCTCCGCCGTTCGCTGTTCGAGCGCCTCCGCCATCTCGTCGAAGGATCGAGCCAGCTGGCCGAGCTCGCTGTGGCTGTCCGAGACGCCGGCGCGCGCCTGGAGATCGCCGGCCGCCAGCCGCTTCGTGGCCGCCACCAGCGCCGCCGTCCGACGGAGCACGAGTCGCTCCGCCACGACGCGCGCGGCCACGAGGCTCACGACGGAGACGAGACCGAGCCCGATGAGATTCCGAGCGAGACTTCGATTCGCTTCGGCAAACGCGACCGACCGGGGAATGCCGACCGCGAGATAGGCTTCACCCGCCTCGGAGGCCGCAGATAGAGGGGTGAGTCCATACAGCCGGGGCACACCATCCAATCCCACGGTATCGAACGCGCCCTCCGCGCGCTTGGCCAGAATGGCCGTGGCGAGAGGTGCGTCGGCGACCCGCGTCCCGATCAATTCGTCCCCCTGTGGGTGACGAGCCAGAATGACGGCGTTCTGGTCGATCACGAGGAGCGTGGACCCTTCGGGCAACCGCGCGTTGGCAAGAAGATGGTTGAGCCGCCGCAAATCGAGCGCGACCACGACCACGGCCTTCACCGCGCCGCGCCCGTCGACCGCGGGGTACGCGAGGACGACGCTCGGCTTCCTGGTGATGCGTCCGATCAAATAGCCGCTCACGACGAGGTCGCGGGTGGCGAGGGCGCGCTGAAAGTACTCGCGATCCCGAATGCTGATCGGCTCCGTGGAGGGCACCGCACTGCACACCACATCGCCGGTCGGCGCGGCGACAGAAATATTCGTGTACTCGGGCGATCGGGTAAAGAGATCCGCCAGCAGCGGACGGCACGCGTTGGCGTCGAGCGTCCTCACCGCCGGCACCTGGGCCAGGATGAAGGCCAGCTGGCGTGCGCCCTGGAACACGTCGTTTTGTTCGGTCGCGGCGATCCGGGCGATCCGCAACGCTTCCTCGTGGGCCTCGGCCGCGGCCGCGCGCCGCCGCTCCAGGCCCGTATACAGCGTCAGCGCAAAGGCCGGGAGCACCGCGACGAGGACCAAGAGGAGGAGTCGAGACCGGAGGCTCGCGAGTCTACGCTTCATCGTGGCGGAAGCCCATAACGTTCACTATAAGTGACGAGTCAAGGGGACAGAGATCTATCGGGAGCTCTATCTCGAGCCGCTCCGCGACCAGAGGCCGCCGGCGAGATAGCCGCCGTCGACCGCGAGCGTGTGGCCGGTGATGAAGCTCGCGTCGTCGGAGGCGAGAAAGAGCGCGGCGCGCGCCACCTCGTCGACCTCGCCGAAGCGCCCCATCGGGATCCGCGCGACGCGTCGCCGCCGCGCCTCTTCGGGCAAGCCGCGCGTGAGCCGCGTGTCGATCTGCGCCGGCGCGATCGCGTTCACCGCGATGCGATGCTCCGCCAACTCCACGGCCATCGTCTTGGTCAGCTCGATCACGCCGGCCTTCGCCGCGTTGTACCCGACGAGGTTCTCCACGCCGCGAAGGCCGTTGATCGACGCGGTCGTGATGATGCGACCGCCGCCCTGCTTGACCATCTGACGCGCGGCCGTCTGGCAGCACAGGAAGACGCCGGTGAGGTTGACGCGCAGCACGCGATGCCACTGCGCCTCGGGATGCTCGAGGAACGGCGCCGAGTACGCGATGCCCGCGTTCGCGAACATCACGTCGAGGCGCCCGAACTCCGTCACGACTCGGTCCACGAACGCCTGCACCTGATCCGCGTCACCGACGTCCACGCCGACGGCGATCGCCCGGCCGCCGCGCCCGGCGATGTCTTTCGCGACGGCCTCGGCGCCGGCCACGTCGACGTCACCGATCGCCACCGCCGCGCCTTCGGCGGCGAACAGAAGCGCGGTGGCGCGGCCGATCCCGAGCGCGCCCCCCGTGATCGCTGTAACCCGTCCTTGCAAGCGCATCGCCTGCTCTCCTTCCAACGCCGCGAGCATCGCCGTGACCGGCGACGCTCCCGATTGCTCACTTCCGCCCGTCGTCGGGCGCGAGGTCGATTCCGCGAATCCAGTAGTGCCGGGAGATGTAGCGGACGTTGGCGGGGCTGACGGTGTAGAGCTTCGCGGTGCTGCCCTCCACGCCCCGCATGTTCCCCACCTGCTGGAGGAGGCGGATGTGAAACTCCTCGGGCGGGAATTTGGCCGTGACGAGGACGTTGACGGTCGCCGGCCCCTGGGCCAGGCGGGCGCGGAGGCGATCGGTCATCCGCGACGGGCCCGTGAGGTAGAGGTAGCCGTTGTAGGCGGCCAGCAGGGCGAAGGCCAGCGCCAGGAAGCGAACAGTCGGGTGCTCGCTCCAGCGCGTCAGCTTCCTCGCCGGAACGATATCAGAACACCCAGCGCTTGCGGCGCTTGTAGAACTTGATCTCCTTGAAGCTCTTCCGGCGGCCGGCCTCGCCGAGGCCCAGGTAGAACTCGCGGACGTCGTCGTTGCCCCGTAGCTTGGCGGCCGGACCGTCGAAGACGATCCGGCCGTTCTCCATGATGTAGCCGGTGTGGGCGATGCCGAGGGCGATCTGGGCGTTCTGCTCCACGAGCAGGATCGTCGTTGCCCGCTCCGAGTTGATCTTCTGGATGATCTCGAAGATCTCGTGCACCAGCAGCGGCGCGAGTCCGAGCGAGGGCTCGTCGAGCAGCAGGAGCCTGGGGTTGGCCATGAGCGCTCGCCCGATCACCAGCATCTGCTGCTCGCCGCCGGACAGATACCCCGCGAGCTGCGCGCGTCGCTCCACGAGGCGGGGAAAGTAGTCGTAGATCGTCTGCATGTCGCGACGCACACCGTCGGGATCGCGTCGCGTGTACGCCCCGATCCGGAGGTTCTCCTCCACGGTGAGGGACTCGAGGACCTTGCGCCCTTCCATCACCTGCACGATGCCGCGGCGGCAGATCTCCTCGGGATCGAGGCCGTCGATCCGCCGCCCCATGAACTCGATGCCGCCATCCGTCACGCGGCCATTCTCGGTCTTGAGCAGGCCCGAGATCGCCTTGAGCGTGGTCGTCTTGCCCGCGCCGTTCGCGCCGAGCAGGGCGACGATCTGCCCGTCGGGGACCTCCAGCGACAGCCCCTTGAGGACGAGGATGACGTCGCTATAGATGACCTGGATGTTGTTCAGCCGGAGCATCCCGCCGTCCGGGTCACTTGCCGATCCACTTCATGTCGCGAGCCACGGTGACCTCGTGCATCGGCACCACCTTGCCGCCCTTGATCTGCACGAGGCGCGCCCGGTTGGTCGGCCGATGGTCCTCGCTCGTGTAGGTGAACGGGGGGGTGAGGCCCCACGTGTCGAACTCCTTCAGGGTCTCGAGCGCGTTCTTGATCGTCTCGCCGGTCGGATTCGGCCCCGCGCGCTTGATCGCCTCGGCCGCCACGATCACCCACAGCCACCCGCGCATGTAGGGCGAGGCGTGGACGTCGCCGCCGTGATGCTTCGCGTGGAACTCCATCAGGATCTTCATGCCGGGCACGTTGTCGCCCCAGTAGGCGACGTCCTGGATCCCGATCACGCCCTCGGCCGCGTCCCCCGCCAGCTTGGGCGTGCGCTCGTCGAGGCCGTAGTTGTTGACGACGTACTTGGTCCGGAGCCCGAGCTTGTAGGAGTCCTTCAGCACCACCGGGACCCACTGGGTGTTGGTGTTGATGTAGGCGAAGTCAGGGTCCTTCTTCTGCATGGTCAGGAGCTGGGAGGTCGCGTCGGTGAGGACGGTGGGGATGACTTCCTCGTCCACCAGGTCCACGCCGACTTCCGGCGCGTACTTGCGTCCGGACTCGATCGGCGCCCGCCCGTAGGCGTTGTCGGCGTAGATGAAGGCCACGCGCGGCTTGCGGCTCGTGTCCTTCCAGGTCTCCCTCACGTAGTTGAGGAAGATGCGGATCTGGCTCGTGTAATCGATGCCGCCGGGAAAGTTGTACGGCGTCTGCCGCGGATCCGTCAGGTGCCCGGAGTACGAGCCGGACAGGTACGGAATCTTGTCCTTCGTGATGAAGGGGCGCAGCGCCTCGGTGTCCGGCGTCCCGTAGCCGAGGACGAGGAGGACCCGGTCCTCCTCGATGAACCTCTTGTAGGCCGCCACCGCCCGTGGCGGCTGGAAGCCGTACTCGACGCTCACCAGCTCGATCTTCCGGCCGTTGATGCCGCCGCGCTCGTTGAGGTACTGCACGGCGTCGATGCGGCCCTGGGCGATGTCCTTGCCCTGATCCGAGGTCGGCCCGGTGAGGTCGACCAGGTTGCCGAGCTTGATCGCGGTCTGGGCGTCGGCCGGCGCCGCGCCGAGGCCGAGGACGAGCAGACCGAACAGGACGAATCCGACGAGCGGGCGATGCACGCGACTCATAGCGACCTCCTTGTCAGTAGGAGTACGGCCACAGCGTCCAGTAGCTGCGCATCCGCACCCAGATGCGCGCCAGACCCTGCGGCTCGTACGTGAGGAAGAAGATGACGGCCAGGCCGAAGACGATGTCGCGGGCCGAGGCGATGAGGCCGAACGCCTGCGGGTACACGCCGGTCAGCGACGTCGCGGTCAGCTTCAGGACCTCCGGCAGCAGGGTCATGAACACCGCCCCGAAGATCGATCCGAGGATGCTGCCCATGCCCCCGATGATGATCATCGCGAGGTAGTCGATGGCCACGAGCAGCGTGAACGCGTCGGGGAACAGGATGCGGGAGTGGTGGGCCATCAGCCCGCCGGCCACCCCCGCGTAGAACGAGCTGATCACGAAGGCGAGGAGCTTGTAGCGGTAGAGGCTCACGCCCATCACGCTGGCGGCGACGTCGCGGTCGCGGATCGCGATGAACGCGCGGCCCACCTTCGTGCGGAAGAGGTTCTTCGTGACGAGGACCGCCGGGACCGTGAGCGCGAAGATCAGGTAGAAGATGCGGGCGTCCGAGTCGAGCGGCAGCCCGAAGACGGTGGCCGGCGGCACCATGAACCCGAGCACGCCCTTGGTCATGCTCTCCCAGTGGATGATCCCGAAGGTGGTGATGAAGTGCGCCGCGAGCGTGGCGATGGCCAGGTAGAGGCCCCTGAGACGCAGGGAGGGGATGCCGAAGACGAGGCCGAACGCCGCCGTCAGCAGCGCCGCCAGGGGGATGGCCAGGTAGAACGGCAGGCCCGCGTTGACCTCGAGGATCGCCGTGGCGTAGGCCCCGACGGCGAGGAACGCGGCGTGGCCGATCGAGATCTGCCCCGTGAACCCCACGAGGATGTTCAGGCCCAGCGCCCCGATGACGGCGATGCCGATCCGGTTGAGCACGTCGAGCCAGTACGTCGTGGCGAACCGCGGCACCAGCGCCAGCGCGCCGAGGAAGAGCACGAGCGCGACGATCGGCACCGGGGTGTCGAAGATCCGCTCGTCGCTCCGATAGCTGACCCGGAAGCCCCCGCACCTCACGCCGCGGCTCCCATCAGACCCGCACGATCTCGACCTTGCCGAAGAAGCCGTAGGGCCGCAGCATGAGGATGACCACGAGCACCACGAAGGGCGCCACCTCCTTGACCCCGCCGCCCAGGAGCGGGTCCAGGTAGCCGCCCGCGAGGTTCTCGAGCACCCCGATCAGCACCCCGCCGATGATCGCGCCCGCCACGCTGTCCAGGCCGCCGAGGATGACCACCGGGAACACCTTCAGGCCGAGCTCGGCGAGCGAGAAGTCTACGCCGCCGCGGACGCTGCCGAGGATGATCCCCGCGAGCGTCGACACGCAGGTGGCGATGCACCACGACAGCGCGAAGATCCATTTCACGCTCACGCCGAGCGACTGCGCCACCTGCTGGTTGTCGGCGGTCGCCCGCATCGCCATCCCCGTCAGCGAGAACCGGAAGAACAGCGAGAAGGCCCCGAGCAGCAGCATGACGCCCACGAAGCTCCACAGGTGCACCGGCGACACCGGCACCGGCCCGACGCGGAACGGCTCCTGGGAGAACAGCACGGGGAACGGGCGCGTGTCGCTGCCCCACGTCATGTTGAGGAACCCGCGGATGACGCTCGCGAACCCGAAGGTCACCATGATCACCGAGATGAGCGGCTCGCCGATGAGCGGCCGGAGCACGCCCCGCTCGATGACGAGCCCGAGGAGGATGGCGACGCCGAGGGTGAGGGGCAGGGCCAGGACCAGCGGGAGCCGCATCTGGAGAATCGTCGCCCACGCGACGTACGCCCCGAAGAGCACCAGCTCGCCCGGCCCGAAGTTGACCACGCTCGAGGCCTTGTAGATGAGGACGAAGCCCAGGGCCATGAGCGAGTACACGCCGCCGACCGCGATGCCGCTGATGACGAGCTGGAGCATGAACACGAGCTGCTCGGTCATCGGTAGAGGCCCGCGATCATGTCCCCGTACTTTTCCTGGATCGTCGCGCGCCGGACCTTCTGGGTGCGCGTGAGCTCGCCGTCGTCGGCGTCCAGCTCCTTGTCGAACAGCCCGAACACCCGGATGCGGGCGGCCGCGGGCAGCTCCTGGTTCACGCGGGCGACCGCCTCCTCGATCAAGGCGACCACCTCGGCCTTGTGCGAGAGGTCCTTGAAGGTGGTGAAGGGCAGCCGGTTGGCCTCGGCCCAGCTCCCCACGTTGCCCATGTCGATCTGGATCAGCGCGACGACGTACGGCCGGGCCTCGCCGATCACCACCGCCTCCCGGACGTAGGGGCTGAACTTCAGCTTGTTCTCGATGAGGGCGGCCGAAAACCGCGAGCCGTCGGCGAGGCGGAGGACGTCCTGGAGCCGGTCGATCATGATCAGGTGGCCGTGCTCGTCGAGCACGCCGGCGTCGCCCGTGTGCAGCCACCCGTCGTCGAGGACCGTCCGGGTGGCGTCCGGGTTCTTGTAGTAACCGAGGAACACGCTCTCGCCGGAGACCAGGATCTCGCCGGCCTCCGAGACGCGGATGCGCGTGCCGGGCGCGGGCTTCCCCACCGTCTCCGCCCGCACCTCGCCGTCCGGGTGCAGCACGCAGATGCCGGCCGTCTCCGTCTGGCCGTACACCTGCTTGAGGTTGAGGCCGATGGCGCGGAAGAACCGAAAGATCTCCGGGCCGAGCGGGGCCCCGCCCGTATAGGCGTAGCGGACGCGCGCGAGACCGAACTTGTCGAGCATGGTCCGGAACGCGAGGAGATGGGCGAGCCCGCGCAGCGCGCGCCCGCGCTCGCCGAGGGCCAGGGCGACCCGCGTCGCCAGGCGCTTGAGCCGTCCGGCGTCGGCGATCTTCACCTGGAACTCCGAGCACATCGCCTCCCAGAACCGCGGCGGCGCGATCATCACGTGGGGCCCGATCTCCCGCAGGTCCTCGCGCATCGTCTCGGGCTCTTCGGGGAAGTTCACGGTGGCGCCCACGTGCAGGGCGATCGCGACGCTGATGAGCTGCTCGCCCACCCACGCGAACGGCAGGAACGAGACGATCTGGTCGCCCTCGCGGACGGGATCGACCTGCGCGACACCCGCCGCCATGGCGAGGAGGTTGTGGTGGCTGAGCATGGCGGCCTTGGCCACCCCGGTGGTGCCCGAGGTGTACGCGAGCAGGGCCACGTCGCTCGGCCCCCCCTGCGCGAGCAGGGTCTCGTAACGCTCCGGCGCGCGCGCGTCCGCCTCGCGTCCGCGCGCCGCCACCGCCTCGAGGCTGACGAGCATCGGGTCCCGGTACGTCTCGAGCCCCCGCATGTCGTCCACGATGATCCACTCGAGGCACGGGACGGCGCCGCGCACGCCGAGCACCTTGTCGGCCTGCTCCTGATCCTCGACCAGCACGACGCGCGCCTCGCTGTGGTCGAGGACGGCCCGCACCTGCTCCGGCAGGGCGTCCACGAAGATTCCCAGGGGGATGGCGCCGAGCGCGTGGGCCGCCAGCTCGACGTACGGCCAGGCCGGACGGTTGCCGGAGATCACCGCCACCCGGTCCCCGCGCTGGAGCCCGAGCGCGGCCAAGCCGAGGCACACCGCGCGCACGCGCTCGGCGTACTCCTCCCACGTCACCTCCTGCCAGATGCCGTACTTCTTCTCGCGCAGCGCGACCCTGCGCCGGCCGAGCCGCCGCGCCTGCGCGGCGAGCAGTCGCGGGAACGTGTCGTGGTCCACGCCGGCCACCTCACGCCACCTGGAAGTCCTCGCCCAGGTAGGCCTTGATCACGACCGGGTCGTGCTGCACCTGGGCGGGCGCGCCTTCGGCGATCTTCTGCCCGAAGTCGAGCACGGCGACGCGATCGGAGATGTCCATCACGACGCCCATGTCGTGCTCGATCATCACCACGGTGAGACGCTTCACCTGCTTGACGTAGCGGATGAAGCGCACCATGTCCTCGGTCTCCTCGGCGTTCATGCCCGCGGTGGGCTCGTCGAGGAGGAGCAGGACCGGGTCGAGGGCCAGCGCCCGCGCCAGCTCGACGCGCTTCTGCAGCCCGTAGGGCAGGGTGCCGACGATCTTGTGCCGGATGTCCTGCAGCTCCAGGAGGTCGATGATCTCGCGCTCGATCGTGACCCGGTGGGCCCGCTCTTCACGGGCCGCGGGGCCGTAGTAGAGGCCGCAGGCGAGGACCCCCGAGCGCAGGTGGATGTGACGGCCGATCTTCACGTTGTCGAGGACGGTCATGCCCTTGAAGAGGGCGATGTTCTGGAAGGTGCGCGCGATGCGGAGCTGCGCCCGCTGGTGCGGCTTGAGGGCCGTGATGTCCTTCTCGTCGAAGACGATGCGCCCGCGGCTCGGCGCGTAGATGCCGCTGATGCAGTTGAAGATGCTGGTCTTGCCCGCGCCGTTCGGGCCGATGATGGCGAAGAAGTCGTGGGCGTCGACCTGGAGGCTCACGCCGGCCAGGGCCGCCACGCCGCCGAAGCTCAGGTGCAGCCCGTGCAGGGTGAGCAGCGCCATCGCCTTCAGTCCCCCAGGTGCCAGAGCATAGGTTCCTTCGAGGGCCGGACGGTTCGCACGCGAGTGCGGGCGCACCCTACAGTCAATGGACGGCCCTTGTCAATACCGATGGGCCGCGCGTGCCGGTGCTACATGAAAATGTCATGGGGTAACTGCTCCGTGAAAGTGTCATCCCCCTATGGAGACTTTCACGATGAGCAAGAAGGAACTGCCCCGGGCCGGCTTGGTCAAGGCCGCGCTCTCGGGGCGCATTACGAATCGCCAAGGCGCCACCGCCCTGCATTTGACCATCCGGCAGTTCCAGCGCCTCAAGCGCCGCTTCGAGACCGGCGGGGCCCCAGCGCTGCGCCATCGGGGCCGGGGTCAACCCTCGCCGCGCCGCGTGCCGGCAAAGCTCTGCGCCAAGATTGCCGAGCTCATGACCACCACCTACGCAGGCTTTAACGACGTGCACCTGACCGAAAAGCTTCGCGAGGTCCACGCCCTCGACGTCTGCCGTGAGTCGGTGCGGCGCGTCCGGCTGGGCCTCGGGCGTCCAGCGAAGCGCCCCCGCCAGGCCCCGCGCCACCGCCGCCGTCGCCAGCGTGAGGCCGCCAGCGGCGCGCTGATCCAAGTCGACGGCAGTCCCTGCGCCTGGCTCGAAGCCCGCGGTCCTCGCCTCACGCTGCTCGGCGCGATCGATGACGCCACCGGCGCGATCCTGGCGCTCGGCTTCCGTCCCACCGAGGATCTCCACGGCTACGCCACCCTGTTCCGCCAACTCTTCGCCACCCACGGCCTGCCGCTGGCCGTCTACGGCGATCGCCTCAACGTCTTCGTGCGCAACGATCGCCACTGGACCCTCGACGAAGAATTGCAAGGCGCTCAGCACCCTACGCATTTCGGCCGCATGCTCCAGGACCTGGGCGTCGCGTACATCGCCGCCCACTCGCCGCAGGCCAAGGGCCGCATCGAACGGCTCTGGGCCACGCTGCAGGACCGCCTGACCAGTGAACTCCGCCTCCGCGGCCTCACCACCCTCGAGGCCGCCGCGCGCTTCCTGCCGGAGTTCATCGCCGACTACAACCGGCGCTTCGCGCGCCCGGCCGCCGACCCGGGCGCCGTCTGGCGGCGGCCGCCGCGCGACCTCGACCGGCTCCTCAGCTGTCGCTACTCGGTGGTGGTCGCCCGCGACAACACCGCCCGCCTCGGTCCGCGTTGGTTGCAAATCCCCCCTGGCCCGCGCGGCCGCTCCTACGCCGGCTGCCGCGTGGAGCTGCGCGAACTCCTCGACGGGCGCCTGCTCGCGATCTACCACGACGTCGTGCTCGCGGCCCAGGCCCCGCCCAGCGCCGCCTTCAGCCTCGTGCCGCGCCGGGCGCCGAGCGCCGATCGCCGCGGCAACGGCGCGCCCGCGACAGCCGCGCCCGCACAATTGGCTCAGGAGCGACGATCGCACCCGGCCCCCTTCCCTGAGTACCCCCCGAAATCCGGTGCCGTACCGCCGCGCGCACCCCGCCACACCCCACCTCGTCGTCCCGCGCGTGATCACCCGTGGCGCCGATCCATCCGGCTTCACGTCCTCCGCAAGACGCTTCGCGCGCAGGGGATGACATTTTCACGTAGCAGTAAGGGATGACATTTTCATTGACCAGCGACATACCGATGGGCCGCGCGCGCGGCCTTCCTACGACGGCCTCCAGACGAGTCCCCAGCGCTCGATGGTCCATCGCTCGAGGGGCACGAGACAGGCGCGGTCGGTGAGCATCCAGATGACGGCGATCACCAGCACGCCGAGGAACACCTCCTCGGTCTTGTACTCCTGCGCCGCGACGAAGAGCATGAAGCCGAGGCCCCGGTCACCGCCGATCATCTCCGCCGCGATGAGAGCCCGCCAGCCGAAGCCCATGCTCATGCGGATGCCCGTCACGATGCTCGGCAGCGCTCCAGGGATGTACACGTGGGTGATGACCTTCCGCCGCTTCGCCCCGAGCGTGAGCACACCGTTCTCGTAGACGCGGGGCACGCCGCGCACGCCCATCAGCGTGTTGAAGAAGACGAGCCAGAAGACCGTGTTGAGCAGGATGAAGAGCGTCGTGAGCCAGCCGACCCCGAACCAGACGATGGCGAGGGGGACCCAGGCGATGCCGGAGATGGCGTTCGCGAACACGCCGACGGGCTCGAGGGCGTTGCCGAGACGGCGATTCATCCCGGCGAGCACGCCGAGGGCGATTCCGAGCGGGAGCCCGACGACGAGGCTCAGGCCCACCCGGCCCAGGCTCGAGAGGATGTGGTTGGTGAAGAGACAGCCGGAGCTCTGCCGGAGCGCCTCCATCAGGCCGGGGCAGCCGTCCTGGAGGGTGAAGATGGCGCCCCAGACGGCCGCCGGCGGCGGAATGTGAATCGGGGCGAGCCACCGGTAGACGGCGTTCAGCTGCCAGAGGGTCCCCAGCGCGACGAACGGGATCGCGCCGAGGAGGATCCGTCTGAGACGCCGACGGTCGAGCCGCCGCAGCGGATTCATCGCTGGAGGAGTCCCCAGCGCTGGATCGTATCCGATTCGATGGGTCGCAGGACGTAACGGTCGAGGAGGATCCAGAGGCAGCCGATCAAGACCATCCCGAGAATGACCTGCGCGGTGTGATCCACCTGCTGCGCCGAGAAGATCATCCAGCCGAGCCCGCGCCGGCCCGCCAGCATCTCGCCGGCGATGGCGGCGCGCCACGCGTAGCCGATGCTGAGCCTCGTCCCCGTGGCGATGGAGGGCATGGCGCCGGGCACCAGGACGTCGCGCACGATCCGCAGCGGCGAGGCGCCGAGCGTGCGCAGGGCGTTCACGTAGATGATCGGCGTGCTCCGCACGCCCGCCAGCACCGTGAACGCGATCGGGAAGAAGCAGGTATAGACGATGACGGCGAAGACGGTTTTCTCGGTCGTCCCCCACCAGATCATCACGATGGGGAGCAGCGCGATGCCCGAGATGGACTGGAAGAAGTTCAGGACAGGATAGAACATGTCCGAGACGGTCCGGTTCATGCCGACGAGGATTCCGAAGGGGATCCCGAGCGCGATGCCGATCAGGCTTCCCGTGATCAGGCGCCAGAGGGTCTGGCCCAGGTAGTTCGGCAGGATGCCCTTCCAGAGGAGGTCCCCCGAGGAGAGAGCCACGGAGAGGGGAGACGGCAGGTAGCGGTCCGGCCGCTGGATGGTGGCCGAGATCGTCGCCCACGCCGCCAGGATGACCAGGAGGACGAGCGCGAGCTCGATCCCCCCCTGTCTCCAGAAGCGCCGGGCGCGCGCTGACAGGACGGCGTGCGGCCGCGCGAGGGTCGCGCTAGTCGTCGCCAACGCTCACCTCGGCGCGCACGAGCTGGAGGATCTCGTCCCGCGGGCGCGTGAACGCCGGGTCGGAGACCAGGTCCTTCCAGATGCGGCGCTCCCGCGGGATGTCGATCGTGACGGTGGCCTTGAGGCTCCCGGGGCGCCGGGTGAAGATGAAGCACCGGTCGCCGAGGAAGGCCGCCTCGTCCACGTTGTGGGTGATGAAGAGGATGGTTTTCCGCGTCGTGATCGCGATGCGGTTCAGCTCTTCCTGCAGCGTGATCCGCGTCTGGGCGTCCACGGCGGCGAACGGCTCGTCCATCAGCATGACGACCGGGTTCGCGCAGAGCGTGCGCGCGAGCGCGGCGCGCTGCTTCATGCCGCCGGAGAGCTCGTGGGGGTAGCGCTCCTCGAAGCCGGTGAGCCCGACCAGCTCGATGAACTCCCGCACCCGCCGCTCGCGCTCGCGCCGCGGCACGCCCTGGATCTCGAGGCCGTGCCCGATGTTCCGCGCCACCGTCCGCCAGGGCAGGATGGCGTGCTCCTGGAACACGACCCCGCGGTCAGGCCCCGGTCCCTTCACCGCGACCCCATCCACCTCGACCACGCCGTGCCGGTAGGGGAGGAGCCCCGCGAGGATGTGGAGGAGGGTGGTCTTGCCGCAACCGCTCGGGCCCACCACCGCGGCCAGCTCGCCCTCGCGCACCTCGAGGCTCAGCCGCTCGAGGGCGTGGACGTCTTCGCCCGTGTACTCGTCCGGGTAGTGGTGGGTCAGGTCTCGGACGACGAGCTTCTGCAGCGTCCGGTCACCGGGCGCCCGGGAGATCGTCGAACCACGCCGGGTGCTCCTTCATCGCCCGCTCGATGAAGGCGGTGTCGTAGTACTTGGCCGGGTCGAAGGCCTGCTTCATCTTCTTCTGCGCGATCAGCACCTCCACCGCCTCGTTGAACGCCTTGAAGCTGTTCTTGCCGATCCGCATGTCGTAGATCCAGTACTTGTGGGTCCGCTTGATCAGGTCGGCGTCCATGCCGGGGATGTAGCGGGAGCCGATGCTGCCGACCTCGTCCAGATTCTTCGGGTCGCGGACGAAGCGGGCCGCCTCGGCCATCGCGCTCACGAACCGCTGGGTGACGTCCCGGTTCTTGTAGAGTGTCTCGGGCTTGCCGTGCATGGCGGCGCAGAAGCACACGTGGTCGCCGCCGCGGGCGAGCAGCTTGGCGCCCTTCACCTTCTCGAGCATCCGCGTCAGGTAGGGCTCCCAGACCACCATCGCGCTCACGTTGCCGGTGTCGAACAGGGCGACCATGCCGGCGGGCGTGGAATTGATCCGGTTGATGGCCGATTCCGAGAAGCCGTTCTTCCTGATGACCTCCACGAGGTACATGTCGTTCATCGAGCCGAACGTGGTGCCGATGCTCTTCCCCCTGAGGTCGGCGATGGAATTGATGTCCGCGTCGGGGCGGACGACGATGCCGAGCATGTTGTCGTCGGTCGGCTTGACGAACGAGGAGCCCACGTAGCCGACGATCGCCCGGACGTTGAGCCCACGCTCCAGGGCGACCGGGATGTTGCTCACGTTGGCGGCGCCGACGTCGATCTCACCCGCGTCGAGGGCTTTGCTGAGCTCGGGGCCCGTGTTGCGGACGACCACCTTGGCGTCCAGGCCCTGCTTGGCGAAGAAACCCTTGTCCACCGCGACGAAGACGACCAGGCCTCCCGTGTTGTTGACGGCGCCGACGTTGAACGTGGGCGCCTGGGCGTCTGCGGCCCGCGCCGTCAACCCCAGGACGCCGGCGAGGGCCAGCACGGGGACGATGAGCTTCTTCATGGCGTCTCCTCCGGGGAAGGGCTGCGAATGCGCCAAATCCTAGACGAACCTCACCCTCCAGTTCAAGGAACCGTTTACTGGCCCTTGAGCCTCATGTCCTCGTACGCGGGGTACGGGTACAGGTGGATCGTGTCCATCGCGGGATCGGCCAGCCGCGGTCCGACGCCGCGCAGGGTGCGATAGTCCATGATCGGCGCGAACATGACGCGGTCGATCGTGAGCTGCTGGATGCGATGGAGCAGGGCCTCGCGCCGGGCGACGTCCCGTTCGCGCGCCTGCTGCTGGAACAGGTCGTCGAGGTCCGGATAGCCGCCATAAGCGTAGCTGCCCTTGGAGTACATGAACGCTTCCACGCGGCTCGCGGCGTTGCCGGAGTTGCCGGCCGCGACGATGAAGAGCCCCCGCAGCTTCTTCTCGCGCCAGGCGGAGTAGAAGGCCGCGCGCTCCATCGGCCGCAGCCTCGTCCGGATCCCCACCGCGTTCAGGTAGTTCAGCGTGGCCTCCGCCATCGCGAAGAACGGCGGCGTGGGCACGACGTCGCCGGCGTCGATGCCGTTCGGATACCCGGCCTCGCTGAGCAGCTGTTTGGCCCGTTTCGGGTCGTAGGCATGCGGGGGGACTTGCAACGCGAACTCCATCACGCGCGGCACGATGACCCCCGCGGGTGGGCAGTAGCCCAGGCAGGCGGCGTCGTTGATGGCCTTGCGGTCGAGCGCGGCGTTCACCGCTTGCCGCAGGCGCTTGTCGTGCCAGGGCGACTTCGGGTCCCACTGGTCGGCGAACTCGATCCAGAACATCGAGGCGTGCTTGGACGGCAGGAGCTGCAGGCGCGGGTCGCGTCTCACGTTCTCGGCGTCCTCGCCGTCGAGCGCGTTGGCGATGTCGGCCTCGCCGTTCTTCAGCATCGCCACGCGCGTGGTCGTCTCGGGCACGCTCTTCATGACGAGCCGCTTGACGTGGGGCGTCTTGCGCCAGTACCCCGTGTAGGCTTCCAGCACCAGCTCGACGCCGACCATGTGGCTCACGAACTTGTAGGGGCCGGCGCCGATCGGGTGCTTCTTGAAGCCGTCGTCACCGACCTGCGTCAGGTACTTCTTCGGCACCACGAGCCCGGCAGCCGTCGCCGTGGTCCCGTAGAAGGTCAGGAAGTCCGGCCACGGCTCCTGCAGGTGGAAGCGCACGGTCAGGGGATCGACGACCTCCACCTGCCGGACCCGCGCCTGCAGCTCGCTCGCGCCCGCCCCTTTGTAGCGCTCGAAGCTGAACTTCACGTCCTCGGCGGTCACCGCGTCGCCGTTGTGGAACTTGAGGCCGCGGCGCAGCTTGAACTCGTACACGCGGCCGTCCGCGCTCTCCGTCCACGACTCCGCCAGGCTCGGGGCGATCTTCTTCCCCGGCAGCGGGCGGACCACGGCGTCGTGGATCGCATAGAGGATCCCGAAGGGGGTGATCTGCGGCGGCGCGCTCGACGGGTCGAACCAGCCCGGCGCGATGGTCACGTGATAGGCCATCACGACCTCGCCCGTGGGCGGGGCCTGGGCGAGCGCCTCGCCGGCCACGCCGAGGGTGAGCAGGAGGGCCGGGAGCAGGTGCCGGTGAGAGCTCATCTCGTCCCCTCCTTCGAGCCGCTCCGGACTCACACGAGCAGCGCCAGGGGCTCCTCGATCAGCTCGGCGAGCGCGCCGAGGAACTGGGCGCCGCGGGCGCCGTCGAGCGCGCGGTGGTCGCAGGAGAGCGTCAGCACCATCGTCGGCTGGACGGCGGGCTGGCCGCCGGCGGCGACGACGCGGTCGGCGATGCGGCCGACGGCGAGGATGGCGGCCTGCGGCGGATTGACGATGGCGTTGAACGCGTCGACGCCGAACATGCCGAGGTTGCTGATCGTGAAGCCGCCGCCCTGGATGTCGGCCGGGCGCAGCTTGCCGGCCTGGGCGCGGCTCACGAGGTCCTCGCGGCGGGCCGCGAGCTCGGCGAGGCTCAGCGTGTCGGCGCGGTGGAGGACGGGGACGACGAGGCCGGCGTCGATGGCGACGGCCAGGCCGATGTTGATGTCGGCGTTCCGCACGATCGCGCCGTCCTTCCACGAGGCGTTCACGCTCGGATGTTGCGAGATGGCTGCGGCGACGAGCTTCACCAGCAGATCGGTGTAGGTGACGTGCGCGCCGGTCTGCTTGCGCACCTTGTCGAGCCATGAGACCAGGCGGCTCACGTTGACCTCGCGCACGAGATAGAAGTGCGGCGCGGTGGTCCAGCTCGCCGTCATGCGCTCGGCCATGATGCGCCAGACGTTGCCCACACCCTGCGTCCCGGCGCGCGCGGCGGCAGGCGCGCTGGACGCCGCGGCGAGCTTCGCCGCGGCGATGTCCGCCGCGAGAACGGCGCCGCCCGGGCCCGAGCCCTGGAGCACTCTGATGTCGAGCCCGCGCTCGGCCGCCAGGCGCCGCGCCTTCGGCGACGCGGCGAGGAGGACAGGCGCCGCCTTCTGGCCCTCGACGTGGGCGAGGACGTCGGCCTTCTCGACCCGTCCGCTCGCCGTCTTCACCCGCGCGAGGTCCACGCCGTGCTGCTCGGCGATCTTGCGGGCCAGGGGCGATGCCTTGACCGCGGCGGACGCGGCGGGAGGCGAGGGGACCGCGCTGGCTGCGAGCGGGCTCGGCCCAGGCGCCGCCGCGGGTGCTACCGCGCCCGCCTCGACGATCAGCGCGATCGTCTGACCGACCGGCACGACGTCGCCCGCGCGCGCGGTGACATCGCGCAGGACGCCGGACGCCGGCGCCTCGATCTCGACGGTGACCTTGTCGGTCTCGATCTCGACGATCGCCTCGCCCTTCCTCACCGAGTCCCCCGGCGCTTTGAGCCAGCGCAAGACCTTGCCGGTCTCCTGCGCCAGCTCGAGCGCCGGCATGATGACGTTCGTCGGCATGAGACGAGCTCGCTCAGGCCTTCCGGCAGAGCGCCTTCGCCGCCTCGAAGACCATCTTCTCCGACGGCACGGTGAGGTCCTCGAGCACCGGCGAGAACGGCACGGGCACGTCCATGGCGCCGATCCGCTTGACCGGCGCGTCGAGGTGATAGAAGGCGCCCTCCGCGATGACCGAGGCGATCTCGGCGGTGACACCGTAGCGCTCGTAGCCCTCGTCCACCACGATGGCGCGCGAGGTCTTCTTCGCCGAGTCGATCAGCGCCTGCTTGTCGAGCGGCCAGGTCGTGCGCGGGTCGATGACCTCGGCGCTGATGCCGGCCTCCTCGAGCATCTTCGCGGCGCCGAGGGCGACCGCCACCATGCTGCTGGTGGCGACGATGGTGATGTCCCGACCCTCGCGCTTGATCTCGGCCACGCCGAAGGGGATCGTGTAGTCCTCGGCCGGGACCGGGCCCTTCACCCGGTACATCATCTTGTCCTCGAAGATGACGACGGGGCTGTCGTCGCGGATCGCGGTCTTCATGAGCCCCTTGGCCTCGTACGGGCCGGACGGCAGCGCCACCTTGAGGCCCGGGACGTGGCTCACCCAAGCGTGGAGCGACTGCGAGTGCTGGGCGGCCGACCGGCGCGTCGCGCCGAGCGTGGTGCGGAAGACGATCGGCACCTTGATCTTGCCGCCCGACATGTAGTGAGCCTTGGCGGCCTGGTTCACCATCTGGTCCATGGTCAGCGTGATGAAGTCGCCGAACATCACGTCCACGATCGGCCGCATGCCCGTCATCGCCGCCCCGACGCCGATGCCGGCGTAGCCGGGCTCGGAGATCGGCGTGTCGATGACGCGCTTCGTCCCGAACTCGTTGACGAGCCCGGTCAGCGTCTTGAACGGATGGCCGGCCTCCGCGACGTCTTCCCCGATGAGGAAGACGCGCGGGTCGCGCCGCATCTCCTCCGCGATCGCTTCCTTGACCGCCTCGCCGTACGTCAGCTCACGCACGCTCATGGTTCCTCCGTGAGGGGCGATTCCCTGCAGCCGCGCTCAGGTCGTCAGCATCCGGTGCGTCGGGACCACGAAACGGTCGATGGGCACGCCGTGAGGACAGGCGCCCCGGCACGGCTGGCCCGAGCACGAGAGGCACGGAGCGGCGCCGTCGGACAGCAAGGCGTACTCGCTGCGGGCCAGCGCCAGGTCGCCGTAGTCCACGGCGTACATCCGGCTCCGCAGCACGTCGCCGATCGGCACGCCGCGCGGGCATGCGTCGAGGCACTCCTGGCAGCCGTGGCGGCAGTAGGACGCTCCGTTCAGGCTCGCGTAACGCCGCAGCAGCGGCAGATCCTCGCCCGCGGCCGAGCGCGAGCCCGAGGCCCCGAGGTACTCGTCGATCACGTCCCGGCCGGTCATCGAGATGATCAGCGCGTCGACGTTCGGGTTCGAGAGCACCCAGCGGAAGGCCGCCTGCGCAAAGGTGGCGCCGCCCCGCTCGAAGGGGCGCATGTCGTTGAGACGCGCGCCCATCAGCGTCTTCATCGCGATCACGCCGACGCCCTTGGCCTTCGCCTTCTGGAGCACGCGCGGCAGGTCCGGCTGGCGCGCGATGAAGTCGAACGCGCCCGTGAACTTCTGGTAGAAGGCGGGGTCCTGGCCGAAGTTGTATCCCACCAGGATCACGTCCACACCGTTCGTGTCCAGGGCGTAGTCCAGGCACTCGATCAGGCGTCCGGCGTGGCCCGACATGCCGACGAAGCGGATCTTCCCCTGTTGCTTCGCGCGCGCGGTGAACTCGTGCCACTCCGGATCCTTCAACCGCTCCACGTCGTTGACGGCATGGTTGAAGTGGACGTCCACGTAGTCGGTGCGGAGCCGCTGGAGGCTCCCCTCGAGCGAGCGCATCATCGAGTCCCGGCGCTGGCCCGGGCTCGTGTAGGTCTTCGACGCGAGGTAGACGCGGTCGCGCTTGTCGCGCAAGGCGTCCCCGATGGTCGTCTCCGAGCCCCCGCCGCGATAGCTGTCCGCGGTGTCGAAGTAGTTGATGCCCTGATCGAACGCGTGCCGGACGGTGTCTCCCTCTCCGGCGCTCAGGCGGCTGCTCCCGAAGGCGATGTCGGAGACCCGCATGCCGGTGCGGCCGAGCGTCGCGTAGCGCTGGACCCGCGTCCCGGCGCGTCGGGCCGGCTGGGCCGACGCCCGCAGCGGACGAATGCCGAGGCCGAAAGCGGCGACCGCGCCCCGCTGCAGGAGCTCACGGCGATTCACGTGGCGCCCTCCTCTCTGACGGACGGTACCGGGTGTCGACCGTCATGTCCAGCCCGTTCGAGATATGATCGCTCGTCATGCGAGCGACCGTCTGCACGATGGCGAACGCGCTGACGGCCGCGCGCGTCCTGCTGGCCCTGCCGTTCGCGTTCCTCATGGCCGGCGGCGGCGCGCGTCACGCCGCGCTCGCCGCGCTCGTGCTCGCCGCGGCCATCGCGACGGATCTGCTCGACGGGCCCGTCGCGCGCCGCCGGGGCGCCGCCACCGCCTCCGGTGGAGCGTTCGACCACGCGGCCGACTGCTTCTTCGTCACCAGCGGCCTCGCGGCGGGCGCGGTCCGGGGCGCGTTTCCCTGGATCCTGCCGATCCTCGTCGTGGCGGCCTTCGCGCAGTACGTCGTCGACTCGTCCTGGGCGCATCGCGGGAGCGGGCTTCGCACGAGCCGGCTCGGACGCTACAACGGCATCCTCTACTTCGCGCCGCTCGGCGGCGATATTCTCGTCCGGGCCGGGCTCCCCGCTCTCCAGCCCGCGGTCACCGTGCTCGTCTGGCTGCTCGTCGTGAGCACGGTGCTCTCGATGGCCTGGCGCCTGTGGGCGGTCACCAGGCCGTCGCGAAAAGCTCCCGGGTCGCTCGCCGGAGAAAGAGGAGACCGACCGCGGCGTTGAACAGGACGAAGAAGTTGTGCTGGACGAAGCCGAAGGTGGTCATCTCGCCCGGCCGATCGGGAAAGAGCACGACCCACAGGACGATGGCCACCGAGTGCATCGGCCCGGGCATGGCCGCGCCGAAGAAGATCACGGGCAGGTAGCCGAGCATCTCGACGACGCCGACGCTCACGCCGAAGAGTCTGAGCGCCAGCGCGTAGACGAAGATGGCTCCCAGCATGGCGGGGGACCGCAGCGCCAGCACGGCGGCGTAGTGCCGGAGCTTCGCCCTCCGGAACGCGCGGAAGAGCGGACGCTCGCGCACGGCGAGCCCGGCGCCGATCGTCCCGCGGAAGAAGAGGTGGACGACCACGAAGACCGCCGTGGAGCCCAGCGCGATCCAGGGGATCGCGTGGAAGACCGTCGGAAAGCGCTCCCACTGGAGGAGCACGCCGACCGTCGCCCAGCCGAGCAGGTAATAGTATTCGCAGAACATGATGAAGAGCATGCTCGAGCCGACCTCCCACGCGGGAATGCCGTGGCGCCGGCTCAGGTAGAGCGCGATGGCGCCCTTGCTGACCTGCTCGTTGACGATGGAGAGGATGTAGGCGCTGGCGCGGATGGGCAGCACGTCGCGATAGCGTAGCCGCGCGTTGAACCAGCCGATCACCCGCCATGCGACGAGGCTGTCGACGAGCAGAAAGAGCGCGCAGTAGGGGACCATCAGCATGAGCCAGCGCGACCAGGCGACGTGCTCGAAGATCGCGGCGAGGTACGGGAGGAGCCGCTGCCCCTCGGCCGCGGCGGCCCGGTCGAGGCGCACGTAGAGATACGAGAAGCAGGCGGCCGTGATCAGCCAGGGCAGGAGGCGCCAGCGCGCCTTCACGGCCGGACGCTCTCCCGGATCATGTCGTCGAGAGCGATGTCAGCTCCGCGGAGACCGGAGGCGATGTCAGCCTGGCTGAACGCGAAACACGTACACGAGGCGCTTGTCGGACACGCGTTGCCGCGGGTACTTCTTCGCCTTGGTCTCGAGCACGGCGTCCTTCTCGGCCGGGTCCGTGACGAGGACGGCGGTTCGATTGAAGACCTGCGCGCCGACCTTCAGGCGGACGTGCGGATCACGGACGATGTTCTGGTTCCACAGGCGGTCGCGGGGGAACTGTCCGCCCGGACGATACACGGACGTGAGGTAGAGCGCACCGTTGTGCGCGGTGCACGACGTGGTCACCGAGTGCGGCAGCCCGTACCAGGCCCGGGTCTGGACGAAGATCGTCGGGTACTTGTCGGTGAAGGACCAGTCGGTGACGGGCTTGGTGACGAGCTCGCCCGTGAGCCAGAGCCCGGGCCGGCGGTCCTTGGGATCGAGCCCCACGATGCTCAGCGTGACGACCGCCACCGCCACGCAGGCGAGCAGCGCCCCGACGACGATCAGCAGCTTCTTCATCAGGCGAAGACCTCGGCGAGCGTCAGCGCGACGTCGGGAAATGCTTGAAGCGAGACGGTCGCGGCACCGGTCACGCGGCTCGCGTCGCGATAGCCACCGGCGTCGGGCGTGCGGTGAACCTCGATACTCTCAGCGGCACAGTCGACCACCCAGTACTCGGGAATCCCCGCCGCGGCGTAGAGTCGGAGCTTGGTCGACCGGTCGTAGGCCAGTGAGCTCTCGGCCACCTCGATCAGCAGGAGCGCGTCGTCCGCGAAGGCCTCGCGCTCCTTGTACGGCACCGGGCGGCGACGGATGATCGCGAGGTCGGGCTCGGGCTCGGTGTCGTCGGCGAGGACGATCGGGCCCTGGACCGCCACGATGGCGCGACCGGCCAGGCGCGGGACCAGGAGCTGGGTCAAGTTATTGACGAATGCGTAGTGCCGCCGGCCGATGGGCGACATCGTGACGATCTCGCCCCGGATCAGCTCGACACGGTCGGTCGGCTTGAGGATGCCCACCTCGCCCATCCGGCGGTACTCCTCGCGCGTGAAGAGCCGTCGCGCCACCGCCACCTCGACCGCCATCCGTTCCCTCCTCGCCCGTACCCGGCTCGCCTCATCGACGAGCCTATAACCCATCCGGACCGGCATCGGAAAGTTCCTGGAAGGATACACCGCGATGTCGCTCACCTCATAATGGCGGTGCCCCCTCGCGTTGTCGGGTCCCGGCGCATATCCTATCGCGCGGGACGAGCCTGAGCATGACGCCTCCAGCAGCGGAAGCGCCCCCGGTCTCCGCCGCCCAGAAATGGGCGATCACCTTCACGGTCATGGTGGTGGCCTTCATGCAGATCCTCGACACCAGCGTGACCAACGTCATCCTCCCGCACCTGCAGGGGTCGATGTCGGCGGGACTGGACGAGGTGTCGTGGGTGATCACCTCCTACCTCGCCGCCAACGCCGTGGTGATCCCGGCCACCGGGTGGCTGGCCGGGCTGTTCGGCCGCAAGCGGTTCTTCCTGATCTGCTCCACGCTGTTCGTGGTCAGCTCGTTCGTCTCCGGCGCCGCCCCCGACCTGACCACGCTGATCGTGGCCCGCATCTTCCAAGGGCTCGGGGGCGGTCCGATCATCCCCCTCTCGCAGGCGATCCTCTGGGAGATCTTCCCGTTCCACCAGCGCGGCCTCGCGATGGCGATATGGGGAGTCGGCTTCATCCTCGGGCCGATCCTCGGGCCGACCGTCGGCGGCTATCTGGCCGACGAGTGGTCGTGGCGCTGGATCTTCTACATCAACCTGCCCGTCGGGATCGTCGGCTTCCTCATGGCCAGCGCCTTCCTGTTCGACCCGCCGTATCTGCGCCGCGCCGCGCGGAGCGACTGGTGGGGCCTGGGCCTGATGGTCGCGGGCTTCGCCTGCCTCCAACTCGTCCTGGACCGCGGCGAGCGGGAGGACTGGTTCGACTCGTCCACGATCGTCGCGCTGACGATCGTCGCCGTCGGCGCGCTCGCCGGCTTCCTGATCCGTGAGCTGACGGCCGGCGAGCCCATCCTCGACCTCACCGTGTTCACCGACCGCAACTTCGCCACGGGCGCCACGCTGATCGCGATCGTCGGATTCGGGATGTTCTCGGGCATGCTGCTGGTCGCCGTCTTCACGCAAAAGCTCCTCGGCTACGACGCGTGGACCTCGGGCCTGGTGCTCGCGCCCGGCGGGCTCGGCAACATCTTCTCGCTGTTCGCGTCGGGGCTGGTGACCCGCATCGACCAGCGCTTGATGCTGGCGTTCGGCTGTCTGCTCAACGCCGCCAGCCTCTACATGATGACGTCCCTGACGCTCGGGATGGACTACTGGGCCCTGGCGCTGCCACGCTTCATCCAGGGGTTCGCCGTCGGGTTCATCTTCGTGCCGCTCTCCACGCTCACGCTGGCCACGATCCG